>Ga0213860_10000537_pt1 | contig 15201 bp, 10 predicted proteins | sample PICome_3_FD_160118 | JGI IMG/M metagenome (GOLD analysis project Ga0213860, IMG submission 160118) | Coastal seawater microbial communities near Pivers Island, North Carolina, United States - PICO550 | ecosystem: Environmental > Aquatic > Marine > Coastal | place: USA: North Carolina...
GCCTGGGGTCCTCCGCTGATCTTTCTTTTTCTTGCTCCGTTTACTTTTACAGGGGAGCAAATGAAACATCGACAAGTGAAATAACAGCGGCAATCATTGAGCAAAGCAAGAGGATCATTTCACAAAAGTTGTCAGTTGCCAAAGACAATATTGCAGTGGATTGTGATGCAATTAGTGTCATCATTTCCACACCTGCACGGACAATGTCAAATGAAAAAAAAGAAGCCATTAAAGATTTCTTGCATGTTTTTGGGAGTGATATGTCTGGTTGTAGTTTGCCACATCATAGTGCTATGGGATCCTCAAAGGCAAGTGGGCTTTTTGGGTGTGGGGGCAATTTGTGTCAGCACCTACCTGAATGCTTACAAGGGCAGGAAATGCTGGTACTGGACACACCAGTGAAGGTGGGATTGCACAAGTCATGCAAGGAAAAAATGAATTTGGAGCTAAATTCAAAGGGCTACTACTTATCTCCCAGCAATAGCAACAATGTCTGCTTTGATGCTCAGGCAGCTTTCAACATACCACCATATGGCATCATGATTGAGGCCATCATCAATTCTTCCTGCACTGACGGGAATCACGTCATACATGTAGCAGATATTGGATCACGTTACCCTGTAACTTTGGCGCCCAATAGCAATAGTCAAATCAGCAAATTGTTTCAAACAATACAAGCAATGATTACAAAAGGTATCACAGTTGAGCTTGCTCAATGTGATATTGCATTTGTGTGTTCCGTTCCCAAAGGCCAGCTTGTCCAGGTGTCACTTGATCGCAAGCAACAGCAAAAGACCTGTCTAAGTACAGAGACGGATTGGGATTGTAGATTCCCTCTTTTTGATGGCTTGCTATCTACTGTGTTCCCTATTCACAGCCTCCCAGACTTTGAGGGCCAAAAGCTCAGTCAGAGAGATTTGAAAGGTACCGTTCTATTAAGAAGAGCAGATCCAAGATGGAGGGCTGGCGGGGAAGTCGTCATTGCATCGCAAGATGACGATGACTTTACCTTTTCTGATTCTGATGCCTTCTCTGAAGCTACAGACTTGTTTGCTTCCTCAAATGCAAATGGGTCCAAAGTCCTAGCCACTAGTTCATCAAATTTGTTCAGTTTGAAGGTGTATTCAACTATTGCTCATTCTTTGTTACAAAAAAGGCAAACCTACCCTCTGAGCCCCAAATCAATGTATGGGATGGGAAACAGAAGCATCACCACCATTCAAACTCTACTCAAAAATCTTGATAAGGCTAGGATGGAAGCGTTTGACAAAGTCAGGACACATGGAATAGGTGTTCGGATAGAAGTCTCTATTCGTCCTCATCCTGACGATAATCTGAGAAAAGTGGGACACTTCAATGATATTCTCCTTCTTGTCGCTTTAGCCATTCTTGGTCTCTGTCAAGGGCGGAGGTTCGTGGTTAAACTCAGCTTCATTGCTATGCGTCCGATAGAAACAAAAGCCATGGAACTTGTAACTCAATGCATGGCAATGCTCAAGTTTAGACACCAGAGCCAGTTCAACGAAGTCTACACAAATGAAAAAGTTGTGGAATGGTTGCGTTCACACCTGTCCATTTTGTTGATTACCATTGGTGTGAGCCCACAATATGGAGTGAAATACATCAATGTCTGGTTGAATGATTACCGTCGCTACGACCCATACAATAAAGCCGGAAGAAATCCAACTACCCAGTTTTGTCCAGTAGAGGATACAGCAACAAGAAGAAAAGGAAAACTACTCAAACGTCTGAAACCATTCTTAAGAGGCACATTGAAAATGAAGGAAGGCGATGTGGAGACATTGATCCAATTCATCAATGTTTACCCCGACCCTAGCAACCGTGCGAATGCAAAGGAGTGCTACAAGAAATTATCTTTTCAGGCAAAACTACTCTTACCAACATTGCTCTTCTCAGAAATTATCCCATTCATATCAGCGTTCATGTCAGGTGAGAAAGAGAAAGCACCCAAATCTGATAATGATAATAAGGGGGGACCACGTGCTGGTGGTTGCAAGCGAAATAGAGACACAGTGGTGATTGACATGGTGGAAACCACAACAGAGATGGAGGAAGAAGAAGATAAATGGTTCCTCCAGCAGGAATATCTACATCAATCAATGTCACTCAAAGACATTGCAGAAATACCTATGCCAAGTGACCCTTTGTCTCTGGCAATCAACGCAATGTTTCAAATAAGCAGCTTTTCAGACCCCGGTCGTCCCGGATTTACTGCAATGCTGTTTGGCTTCATATTTCATAGTTACAGGGCCCAACTCGTGCCAAATCAAAGCCATCACAACCATAACATTGAGAAAGTGACCATGCTAGCAGCAAGAATAGCATATGGTAACATCCTGATCTCACCATCAGTGTTAAGGCTATTTTGTGCAAGCATCGGGTTGTGTGGACATAGCTCCAACAGGTCCAGAAATGAATACCTGCGACAGCTGTGCTATTACTTCCAATTTCCATGCCAAGGTGTCCGGCTCCGATCCAAAACCAAACATGGGCGACATCAAAATAAAATTCTCAATGAAGTCATTGAACAAGACTTGGTTACGGTTGTCCATGAAACTCGGGAGTTTTCAAGACTCTACAGGAATGCAGATGACTCTGTGATTGACATCTTCCGACCCGAGAAGGTGGCTTTGATGGAAAGGAGACCAGAAGAAGTCACTGTTAGACTATCTCAAAAAAATTTGTATTGTGTTCTTGCTGCATGTCTCAACACAACAGAGAATGGATTACGAGAGTCGCTCCATCGGAGAATGTCATCCTTGCAAAAACTCAGGGGATTATTTTTGGGGAGCAACGGAGTCACAGACAAGGAATTCAGAGGATCAAACAATCTTGAGGAGCTCCAAAATTTGAAAGCATTTCAGATCCGCTTTACAGGCAAGATCAGCGATTTTGTGAGAAGCCAATCATTCCCTCCAAATGTCATCCTTCCCCTTGTCTGCCTTGTCTATACAAAAGATATAATCTTTTATGACTTTATATCAAACAGGACATCCATATACACAAGTTGCAATTTGAGACCATCAAGAGTAATCAAATATGTATTTAAGGGCCTGAAAGTCTCCTCAAAGCTGATGAACTCAATCAGCATATCTCTGGGAAAATCCGGGGAATATGAGTGGAATGAGGTCACCACTTTGTCTACGTCTGACCCACAGCAGAGCAATTTCTTCAACCATCACTTCTTCAGCCTAGATCCTTTTGGTGGCAGAACAAGTACCGGGAGAAATGCAAAGCAAATCCTTCCAAATCAAACTGTCAAACGCAACCAATCATTTTATAATGCCATGTCAACTTTGCTTTTGGGACTGGATCCCAACTACATTGATCAAATCTGTGAGGAGGATGGTGAAAGTGACGAAGGAAGCAATAACAGAGACATGTCCACTCTGTCTGGAAATGATGCTCTGGGCATAATTTCGTTTATGGAGCAACTCTACTCTTGTGCCAGACCCTTCACTGGATTTGGCAGAGGGGTGAAGGAAAACTGTAGAACTTTCAATCTGGCCCTACCATCGTTATTGGCATTTCTGAAGAACGTGCATTTAAATGACCTGAATCACAACGTGCTATGTCCCATTATTTCTCTCCAACACAAACTATCTTTTGGTGTACTGGAAATTGCAACAAACAGGAAGAGGTTAACTCACTTCTATTCATTTGACCCATTTAAAGAGCAGGTTGAATACAAGCAATTCAAGGAATACACAGTCTTGATAGATCATCATGAAGTTTTGTATCTCTTTTCTTCATCCAGCCAGACAGGTTATTACATGCCAAGCACTCTCCGTCATCGCCACTGGAACCATGACAACACAATCAAGACCAACTTTTCATACTTGAGCAACGACAATTATGATAGAGTGTTTCAAAAACTTCAGAGCAAATACGATTTGGATCTTGTTTCCCAGCATGAAATGCAACCTGCAAATTTCAGGCCAGAAACAGACCACAGCACAGTTATCCTTCCTACACACATCAAATGCGAAAGCTTTGGATTATCTCTGCTCCAAATGATGCAGCGAGGCATCAAGCACCATGCACTAATCATAATATTTCCATGCAAAGACAGTGTAATTGAAAGTTACACGGGCAGGGGGGAGTGGGATACATGTGTTGTTCACCACCCCCTGCAAGAAATGCACGATGCAATGGCAACTCTTCAGAGCTTCCTTTGCAATGCACCCACAGAGGGAAGCTACAATACTGAATGCATCCAGGGAAGGTGTCCAGAGAATTGCGAAGCTAACCTTTACATGATGTTGTATGCATACCTTGCCCATAAGGTGCGTAGCTTGGCCAATTTCAAGGTTGCAATGAGGAAGTTGCACACAGAGGATGATTTAAACAGAAAGGTGCGCATGTGGGTTCATCAACTTGCAAATGAAATTGAAGGCGAAGGCGGTGTGCCTCTACCACCTGTATGGATAGAGCAACTTACAGACTCTAGAGAAACAGCTGATACTTAATCTGATGAATAAGATCATCCATCAAAACAACTCTTCTCATATTTTTTGGATACTACTTACCAGCACGGCAGCATATTTGTTGCTGCAAGAAGGCAAAACTAAAACTTTTGCATCCCGACTGCCTGAACACCAACTCATCCAAACCAAAGACGGACAACTAATAAGATGGAAATAAATCAAAGTAATGAGAGCCAGGGCGTCAGTGAAAGTAGCATCAGCGAAAGGAGCAGCGAAAGGAGCAGCGAAAGCGAAAGTAGCAGCAGCGAAAGTAGCAGCAGCGAAAGTAGCAGCAGCGAACGCTCACTCTCAAACAGGTGGAAGAATAGTACCGGTAGCCAGCTCACTCCCATCTCTGCTGCAATACAGAAGTCCTTCTATAATACAAAGTTGGTAATTAACAAGGCGCATTTGGACTATCTCAATCGGATCATGGAGGCAAAAGCCAGTCTGGCGTGTGAACTCAAGAATGATTGGAATCAAAAGCAACAAGAAAGCATGGACGAAATCAAAAGATTTGTAGGCAACGAGCAAAATGCACTGAAAGAAAGGATGGAGAGGTGTGCTTCTCCACAGCACTGCTACAGTGCTATTCAAGAACATGTCGAGAACCTCCAAGATTTTGTCGCCAGGCTCATGGCAAGGAAGGCTGAAGAAACTGAAAAATCAAAAATCAATATCATGGAGAAACACAAACAGCTCATTCAATCAAACCAATACAAACTACAGGACCTACATGGGAGGTTCATTGTGCCTTTGCGAAACGGCATTCAGTGCGTTTCCACAAATCAGCATTTACCTAATGTGGGAGACACAATTGAATTCAACAATGGGGTGTTTAACGAAAAATTTGGGAAATACAAGCAGTATATCATGGAGGATGATATTCATGAATGTGGTGACGGTGACAACAATGGCATTGAAAGTGTTTTCAACAGATTAAAGGACGACAACAGTAACGAGAACCATATCTCTTTTGGGGGAAAACCTCTCAAAACGGATCAGCCCATGTCAAATTCAAATAAGTAGAGCTTTGCTGCATGTAAGAAAAAGCCACGGTCTGAGCTTGAGCTCGTCCGCAATCTAATCTGTTTGAAGATTGAAGGCCAGAAAAACTAATGAAAACAGGATGAAGTTGACGGAATAGCATGGAGAGATAAAAGGAAAAGTATCCCTAAACCAGCCTAAACTTTAAAGTTAAAGCCTCGCTAAAAATCTCAATAGCAAGCATCATTAAATGTAGGTAGGGTCCAGAGCAAGCCAGAGAGGCAATGCTCTGTACCTGCTTTCCTTGTACTCTCTCTTCTCCTCTCTTCCGACTCTGCTGTATGGTTGTATGGTAAAAGGGGCGGCGGCGATGTGGTCTTGAGGGACCTGGATCAAGACATTGAGAGCCATCTAAGAGAGCCATCGCTTTCATGGGCTCACAAATTTTTATCAGGAACAGTATCATCACTCCCTGGTGCACATTATCTCATCTGAAACCATGGCCAAGACAAACGACAATGACAAAGAGAGGAGAGGAGAGGGCGACGAAGAGGGCGAACAGCATATGGTCTTTGACCTTTTCCATGATGTAAAAAGTGGATGGGATACACACTACGGCACAATCATTGTTCAGGAAGCTCCTTGTCAGGTGTACAAAATTCCTTCCCTGAACAACACTCTTCATTATGCTATTCGGGGTAAGGCAAACATGGACAGGCGAATCAGAGACCTTGTAGATGATGGCTTTGAATTGTTGACAGAGCAATGTTTGCGCAGTGGAGACCGTCCTCGGCGATTCCTCATCATTGTCCCTCCTGGGAGGAATATTACTGGTCTAAAGGAAATCGAAGTCATCAATGATTTCAGAGCACTTGGAAAGGAAGAAGCCACAGGAATAGAAGCAGAGGCATTGTTTGAGAAGATTCCCTTTGCTAAACTGACAGACTATTTAGTCAAAAAGCAGGATGTTCTGCGTAGTAAGAAGGATAATCGGAACTCTCGCAACTTGAGTGCTGGATACTCTCAACAAAGACAAACCAACAGTACTATGTGCCCAGGTTTAAACACGCCTGAATTTACCAACTCTACGGACAAGCTCCCTCAAATAGACAAGGAAAGCGGGCAAACAATTACACAGTCCATGTTAAAGTATGGCTGCTCTTTGATGGAGCTGTCTGATCTAATCTCCAGGGAAACTGGTTCCCAGAGAGCCTTCACCGACAAAGGAAGAGTCACCATGTTCATGAACCCAGTGGCACAGATGCACAAAATCCCGCCGCACTATCTCAGATTTGAAGGGGTTACTGTCGGTAACACTGGCCCCAACATGCTCATGTGTGAAGAATATCTTGGTGCTCACTTTGATATTGGCAATGACCCCAGGAGTAAACATGGTCAGAATCTTGTCCTGTGTGCTAACAAGATTGTGGAAGTGGAGTACAAAAAGGGAAAAACAATCAAAACAAGAACCGCTGTCATTATATACAGCAAGAAATGCGTCGGTGATAGCTACGAAAGGTATTCCTTGTACCATCCAATTGCTTTGAAGTATGAAAGATGGATTGACGACTGTCATCCATTATTGCATGTGAATCCAGAAACAATTCAAAGTTTAGGGCTGAGTGACAGGCCATCACAACTACACATGATCCGCCCCCAGTGGACAAAGAGGTTTTATTACAGCCCGTACATAAATGAAATTCTCAGGGTTGGAAAGGAAAGCAACTGGAACGGGGCACTGATGCTAGAGGTTGCCTATGCTATTGTCTTTACTCCAAATGCTAAGACCTTTTGTCATGGTGTTGGGCTTGCACTGAAATGTACCCGAAACGAAAATTTTATCTTTCGATACATAGATTCCTTAGTCGGTGTGTATGGATCAGTGAGTGGTGGCGAAGGGAGACGAAGGATGTGTTCTCATCAACGCAAAGTTAGTAGGTATCGGATTATGAAGTCACTTGCCAACCTACCAAGACTGCTTGAAATTGCCAACAAGCCTGGAACCAAAACTGCTGATGTCATCAAGCAATTCATTAAATCACCAGAGAAAGGGGGGATGTTCTTGATGGGACAATTGAGTTGTCAGGAATTTTTGCATATCTTGACAATGGTGTCCAAGGTCATTCACAGAAAAAAGTTCATCTGCAATCAATGTCACAAGAGGAATGTGGCAATTTCCACCAGTACAAAAACGAGCAAACGCCTTGCAAGTCACCACATCTCAAGTGATGCAGAGAGGAAGAAACTAATGAAGTTCTTGCAATTCAGATTGAGCAGAACACATTTACCACAAGGCACAATTGACAACGAGGCAATTGAGAATGGTCTTTGCGAAAGCCTCCGCTATAATGCAGGGATACGTGTCCACGAATACATTGGCGATACTATATACACAGAGACGGAGAACAATGGCATGCTTGTTGCATACAACTTGAGGGGGGAAGAAGTAGACCTGAAGAAGAGGTTTGGTAAGCCCATACCCTCCCTGCCGCGCGACAATGAATACAAGGGGGTGATGTGGTGGGTAGCAGGACAATTGAGGAGTCATCAAAAGTTGTGTCTAGATGGGGACATTTTACTTTCTACAAAAACCTAGAGATTTTCCCTTGGTGTGTCTGCTTTGATCACTCACTAAACTTAAAAGATACGCTTAGGTAAACCGCACATTCACACCAGTAGTGGTAGTGTTACGACCTACACTTGCACAAACAAAGGCCACGACACTACACATTCTTTTCTGGACCGCTTGTTGAAATAAGAGGACCCTCCAAATTCTGAGCCCGAGCCTCACCCTCGTGATAGAGCCCGTCCTTATTATTCCTGAAGGTGAAGCAAGAGGAACATATTTTCTGACGGAGGTTCATGGAAATTGCTGTACATTTCAGTAGCCAGAAGCGCGTTTTCCCCCTGCATGTATAGGTCATATTCGACAGTCCCGTTTACGGGCTCAGGATCCAACCAATTTACTTTGCAATGAATGCCTCCGCCATTGTGCCATCTCCACCCCAGCCTTGTACCAGCCTTCACAAAATGAAAATGGAATGGAGGAACAGGAAGCAAATTGTACCGGTAAAAATCAGGGGAATCTTCATCAAGACACCACTCATTGATCAAGAATAACGTTGGAAATTGCCTGATGAGACGATGAACCTCACTCATGAAGGAATTCACCTCGTTAACACTATGGAATTTGTAGCCCTTGCCACCGCACACAGTTGCAGGCAAGACAAATTCCTCAACATTAACAAAATCATTGTGACCAATGTCACGCACATCCCCTACCACACCAGTTCCACCCAAGTCCACTACCTTCAAACAGGGAAAGTCAGCAAGTTCCATGAACGTACCAACAACCTCACAATTCATTGTAACCCTTTCAAGAGTTGCTTTGAGCACTTTTAGACCACTGATGTTTCCTGTCAAACCAATGCGATTAGGCTGTTCAATTCTCAACTCTTTGAGTAATGGAGTTCCTGACAACATTCCCAGGTCCCACTTTATTGAGCATCCACAAATGAAGAGCTTTTCAAGAAGTGAGAAATTAAAAAGAAGAGGATACCGCCCGTTGAGAGGAGCGCAACTAATCTCCAAGACACGCAATTTCCTAAAGGAGGAGACGATTTCAATATCATGCGTGGCAAAATTAGCAGTCTCCCTAACTAATTCTAGGTCAGGATCTCTCCCGTCCATATACTTTTGTTCCCATCCAAGGCTTCGGATATTGAGTTGCTGTAGATTTGGCATCCACTCTGCCATCATTACCATGGCATTGTATCTTTCGATGCTATTAACTTCAAAGTTTGTATTCAGATCGGCCACAATTGCCGCTTGCCTCCACCGCTTACAGATTGAGCGTGCGAGCATGATTTCACCAAGATTGAGGAAACCGAAAATCATGGACAAAATGTCTTCACTGTTATCAAAGGCAAAGATTGGTGTCGATGACAGTTGCGCAGCCGCCATGGCCATGGAGTTACTTCTCAAAGATAACTTTTGCTTCTTCTTGGGTGACATTGGCATGGGTATGTTTATTATCTCAGCGCAATATCAAATTTTGTGAGCACCTTCCTCTTCCACTTGCCAATTGCAAATTTGTGCCCCTCGCTCATTAAGCTGGTGTTGTTTAGGTAAAAGGTGGGTCCCAATTTGGTGTAACTCTCGAGAGGACTATCTTGCCACCCCTGATCCGGAGTCCGAAGTATCTAACAAGATTCATGCAAGTTCAAGTCCAAGACCAAATCCTTTGCTCCTAATTTCCTACAGTGGAAAAGATACTCATCTTGTCGCAATTGTTTTAATAGTAGTTGTCAACTTTGTATTTATTTATTTTAGTTGTACAAATTTGAGAACGTTACCTTCCGTCGTGTGATTCTGCCATCTGCTCAACAACAGAATTGTTCTGTGATCGTTGTCTTTGGTTCTATGCTGATGCTGCCTTCATCCTGTTGCAGTAGAAGTTGTATAAACAATTCGAGAGCGTCATCTTCCATCCTGATTCTGCCATCTGCTCGACAACAGATGCTCATAAATTGTTCTGCGATCTTTTTTTTTTGCTTGGTTTTGCCCTCATAATTTTCATAGATAACATTGTGCCCCTCTGTCATTATGTTATGAAGATGGATGATGATCTAAAGGTAAGTCAATTTGGTAGATGCCATCATGCAATGCAAAATTTATTTTCTCACGATCATGACATGTGCTCACAATTTTCACTCTTTGTTGCTTTGAAGCACATCTGCATCGAGCTTGGTCTCGCATCTAAGAAGAATTGCCGCCTAATCGCAGATGATTATGGCGTTCACACTCTTAATGATTTATTGCGGCTCGAGTCTCGACTTGAAAGTGGTGAATTGGGATCGATGGTGGAGGTAATCAAACAGAAATTACTGGTGGCGGCTGTGTGGAGACGTAAGAATCCAGGAGTGGTTGTGTCAGAGCATTTCTGTGACGATGTGTGGGATGATTGGCTTGAATTGAATGTAAGTCTGCTCATCACTTCGGAATTAAACTCATTTGCATGCTAAATTCTAATACTCTCTCCCTTACATAGAAAATCTGCGAGGCAATTGGCATGACAAAGATTAGCCGATCGCGATTGGTGAAGTTTGGTATCACTTCTGTGGAGACCCTGCATAGTGTTGTTGAGGATAGACTAGCACTAGGTGGGTTGCGCAAAGTTATTGGCAACCAAGTTATTGGGGAAAATTTGATGATTGCATCTAAATGGTTACGTGACAACCCCACTTTCAATGTATTGGAGCAATTTGACGAAAAATTGTTTGAGGTGATTTATGAGGACTATTATTCTGGAGAAGATTGCATTGAAGAATGTCTGCGAAAAGGAGGAGTGTTGGAGATTCGACTTTGAATAGTTCCTAACAAGCATGTGGGCCGGAGAGATCATAGTCATAGCAAAGATTCCTATGCAAAGCGGAAAATCGGCAATCCTGTGAGTATGGACTGGGACGGGGAGTTAGGGGGTACCAGTTATCGTGCTGCAAAAGGAGTTGACGAATCCTTTATCTGAGCGAGAAACTGACGGATCTCGGACGGGAAACTTGTGAAAAGTGAGCATATCGTTGTTGGTAGTATCAAAGTAAAAGTAGTAAGGTAGTATGCGCTTGAATGAAGAGCGTCCATGCGCTCACTTGTATATTCCCCCCCTCTCATTTTCAGCATTGTTCAAAGGAAAGACAGATGAAACTTGGGGGCAGATATTGAGCTTTTTCAACTACATTCCAAGCCATATTCTTCTTTAGTCTACTCATAAAATAACAACAGCAATTACGACAACAACAACGATACAACGACAACGGCACCTCCACCCACTCATGAAAAACCATCTACCCAACAACTGAAATAAAAAGACAGAGATCAACGAACAGGGATTATCTCATCTTGAAACAAATATCTTCTGTTGGAGTTAGGGCCAGCTCCTAGGTAGTAGTCTTCGTACTCAGGTCTTGGGGAGCCGCCACAATTTAGAACCAAGGCTAGCAGTAGCAGCAACAACATCAACAACACGATGCTCCCAAGCACAAGCACGTTATTGCTCCCCCTCCTCAATCTACGCATGGCATATAATGCCATCTCTCATGAAATCAGAGATCAACAGCCTGAAATCATTCCCCATGCGGCGTCAGCACAAAACCACAACACCAACAGCAGCAACAACAACATGACATCGGGTGTGGCAAGCTATGTGGAAAAGGCAGCCGAGGAAGACATCAAAACCAAACTAATGGTGGAAATTATCGATCTTAAGCAACTCCTTGGTGGCCGTACGGCGCAGGTTGACTCTCTCAATGCAGAGAACGCCAGTTTACAACAGAAAGTCAATCGATTACAATGTAAATTACAAGAGCTTGAGCACAAGTGCAGCAACAGCAACAGCAGCCACAACAAGGTAGCCACCCAGGTAACTTGTCAGTCCCAATTTCAGAGCAAAGTTCCTCCTTCTGCAGCTCCAGAGAAACATCTCAGAGAAGATACGAAAACGAAAGTAAAATTCAATACCAATACCAATACCAATACTTCACCAAATGCATGTGGGACAAGTTTGCTCAACAAAACTACCGCCAGCCAAGATATTCCAAGTGCATCTTATCCAAGCCTTGCTGATAAAGACGACGAAAAGAATACTCACCCATCCCATGCTATCATCCGTCGTGATATTCTCGAGGCATTTGCCAATGTAGCACCAAAGTTAAAGGGGGATGAAGGGGGAGTCCCCATCAGAAGCAAGAGAAAGCTAACACGTCAGCAACGTTATGTTGGATTTGTTGGGTTCCGCTGTCGCTACTGCAAAGATAAGCCCATCAATAAACGGGCTGATCTAGCAGCAATTTTCCCAGAGTCAATCAGTGGTATATACCGCGCCAACATTCGCTTCCAAAGTAAGCACATTGAGGCCTGTCCCTATATCCCGAAGCAGCTCAAAAACAAATTGAATCGCCTCAAAACAACATACAAGAATTCCAACCGCGGGAAAAAGACCTACTGGACAAAAAGTGCTCTCCAAAAGGGTTTTTGTGACTGGAAGAGCCCTGCCGGAAGGAATGGTATCATTTATTGCCCTAAACCTGAAATCAAGTGTCACATGTAGTACTAGAGCGGTATACTTCTGCAATGTGCATCATGTCATTCACCCTCAGGATAGAGTAATTTTGCACTCCAGCACTAGGACTAGGCACGCAGTAGGCTCTGTCAACATGTGCTAATATAACACATAGACATAGGTATATTTCAACTAGAACTCATTCTATTCAATTCTATGCATTCAAGACTTTAAAGCTAGAAAGGGTAGGACATCCTTGATCACAATGCTCTTGCACTAGCCGTCACACAAATCTCTCCCCTTGCTTTCTCTTTCGACTCCCCCTCGTAATTTGAAAATCCTCACTCTCTCTAGTTTGCCTCCCTTGCTGTCATCAAGAATGGCCGTCACAGAGCAAATTCAATGGCACAATTCTGAAATCCTCTCAGTGAGCTGACTTCAAATCCGGGCTATCCCCGCACTAACAAAATATTTTTTTAGATATCTACACCACGGATTTTTGCAGACTGCATGCGTGAGATCCATGTGTGATCGCACAACCCGCAGTTAGTCATGACAATGGGGTAACATTGAGGAACGGAAGCGATAATAATTGAGAAGCAATCACGTCATCTAGGCGATAGACGTCACGACGAATGGATGTAAGTCCTTGCGTCTGGTGTTTGTTTTGGGCTGAACTATCGACTGCACGCAGTGATATGTGTTCAGGTGTGACGTAACTAGTCGATAGGCCAAGCGCCGCATAGACAAGATGAGAACTTCTTCAAGACTGATTATCGGCCGGACAGATGTACGTTGATTGGCTAATGAAGAAGCACCTTTTCATTGCAGTCCTGTAATGGAGAGTTGAGCCTGTGCGGGACCCATGAGTTTCCCTGTATTTGTCGCCCAGGTATTGAAGCATAGTCCGCAGGTAAAGTTGATTACCCTCCTTCACCCCTTGGGAGTCCCACAGAGTGATAGTCCGTTCGACTGTATTTGCTCGACGTAAAAGCCAGTGTGCACGACGATGGTTGATTGGCACAAAGATTTCTCTGACCCCAAGGATTTTGTACTTTCGCCTGAGACGTTTGTCCCATCGTTTGACATTATCGTAATTGTACGACGGATCAGACAGCCCGTCGTCCCCAGTCTGCAGGAGGTTCGACATTGTAGATGTAAATACCGTCATCAACTTTTCAGACTGCGCAACGTCAATGACCCTTTCGACTACAATCAAAGATCAAGCTCACTCCCTTTGGTGTGTCCCCAACGCTCATTCCAATTTCAGAAAAGGAAGTATATTCTTGATCACGATCTCAGCACCACATGTCATACGTCTCTCCTTTCTTGCACTTTCAGCATCAACCTTGGCCTTCTTTGTCCTCCCCTCCTCACAGTTATCATCTTTTTCACCAAGTTTGGCCTTCCAAAGAGCAAGTTCCAGTAGAGTTGTAGCCTCATTGACATATCTGTTGTGCTCAGCTTTATAATAATCCATTTTGTCAATAACCGATTCCATCCATTGTCGTATTTCACCAGTCTTTTCATCGACAGGTGTATTGGGAAGAACTTGATTGATTCGATTGATATCGGCAATCATTTCAGTCCTCCAATTATCCATGTGTAATGAGGCAACAGTTTTGTGAATCCCCCCAACAAGATCAACTGTTGTTAGTTGCTCACAGTTGTCAAACTGGTCGTCGTATTCATCTTGGTTATCATTAAATACAAACAAATCTCTTTTCAGTGGGATGGCAATACGTTGAAGGCGCTCACATTGTTTGAATGCACGTTCTTCAATTGTTTCAAGTCGTTCCGAAAGCTCAATATCAATCAGGCGTGTGCACTTGAGAAATGCAAATGGTCCGATGGTGATGATGGATGGTAGCTTGAGATGCTTTAGAGAGAGACAATCCCAGAACGCACCTAGTGCAATTGTTTCCATATCATCACCAAACTCTACAGACTCCAGATTTTTGCAGCTATAAAATGCAAACGCATAGATTTCAACAACCGATTTGAGATTTATCTGCCGTAAAGATTCGCAAAACCAAAATGCCCTCCTCCCGACTCTTCGGATGCCATCGTGAGTATCAACCTGCAACAGATGCTCACAATCTTCAAACGCTTTTTCCTCAATCTCATCGACGGATTTATCGATGCGGACATGAGTGACATGCTGTGGAGCTCGGCCTCCCATGTAGATGAAAATATCCCCATCGCCATTATCATCTGCGTGTTCCATGATTACTTATTGAATATATGTCCAATGGCCATGCTCATACCACCTCATCATTTTTTGTTGGTGAAATTGTAGTAATTGAGAGAATGCCATGATGGTCATGACTCACAAGCAGCTTCCCCGTATCCCCCGTGGTGGAAGAGAAGTGACATTCCCGGGAATATTGGATAGGCTAACATCTACAGATCGCCCTGCAACACGCAGCGTAAACAAAATACTTTGTTGAGCAACGTGATTTCAACCGCCTCTGGTAGTCTGGCTCTGGTCATAAAAAATTTCACATCCTACTTGACAAACCATTAAAATTATTTTGATATGACGCAACCTGGCTACAAAACTCCGCCAGCAAAAGAATCAGGCAAGTTAGGATTGAGTCCACCTACCTGGGCACAAGCACTAAGCCGAAACAACCCCCCATCCCCACTTCCTCTCTTTTGCCAAAGCAG
>Ga0213860_10000539_pt1 | contig 15186 bp, 29 predicted proteins | sample PICome_3_FD_160118 | JGI IMG/M metagenome (GOLD analysis project Ga0213860, IMG submission 160118) | Coastal seawater microbial communities near Pivers Island, North Carolina, United States - PICO550 | ecosystem: Environmental > Aquatic > Marine > Coastal | place: USA: North Carolina...
TAGAAGTATTATTATCTCCACTTATAAACTTCTGACCAGACTGAACTAAGTCACCACCTTGATATTTGTTTACATAAGAATTATTGGAAGTATTATTATCTCCACTTATAAACTTCTGACCAGACTGAACTAAGTCACCACCTTGATAGGCATTTACATAAGAATTATTAGAAGTATTATTCTGGACTAATCCACCACCTTGATAGGCATTTACATAAGAATTATTAGAAGTATTATTAGAAGTATTATTAGAAGTATTATTCTGGACTAATCCACCACCTTTATAGGCATTTACATAAGATTTATTAGAAGTATTATTCTGGACTAATCCACCACCTTGATAGGCATTTACATAAGAATTATTAGAAGTATTATTATTATTACCTATAAACTTCTGACCAGACTGAACTAAGTCACCACCTTGATATTTGTTTACATAAGAATTATTAGAAGTATTATTACCTATAAACTTCTGACCAGACTGAACTAAGTCACCACCTTGATAGGAATTTACATAAGAATTATTAGAAGTATTATTATTACCTATAAAGTTCTGAGAAATATTATTATCTACAAAGTTTTGTGATGATTGTTTTGCATCACTCAGGTTAAATGTGTTATTGCCAGCAACTATAAAGTTCTCAACAGGTTTTGCTAATCCACCATTTGCAAACTTTTGAATAGGTTGAACTACACCACCACCTTTAAATCCTTCTACAGGTTGTGCAGGTATATCTCTATCAATACTTGCTGATTCTTCACCACCCAATTCTTGTGTAAAAGCACTTTCTAATGCTTTGAAACCAGCAATGGTGGCGACTGCTTGAATACCACCAGAGATAAGACCTCCTCTTTTACCAAGAAATCTAGAAAACTTACCAAGTTTCCTTGAACCAAATAATTTAGCAATCAATCCTGCTGTTGCTGCTGCTAATCTAACAGCACCTTTAGCAAGAATCTTTACAAGAAATCTTGCAAACTTACCAATACCTGTACCAAAGATTAGATATGCTGAGAGTAACTTTGGCCAGTTATCAGTTAGAAATCTAATAATAGATTTGATTTTACTTTGATTTTTAGGATCGGCAAACCAATCCACCAACTTCATCAAAAATTTTCCTAATAAAATATTAAATAAAAATCCAAATATTTTATCAAAGATACTGCTCACAGGAGCAATTATTTTTTGTGCTACATTTTTGAGACCTTCAAATCTTTTTGCTAGATTTTTCTTTTGTAAATCTCTTCTTTCTCTTTCTGCCTTTTTTCTATCAAAATCAGCAGTCTTTTTCTTCAGACTATATTGCTGCTTCAGTATATCTGCAATATTAGTTACTGATTTTAAAATATCCTTGAGATAATTTTTTGATTTATCCTTTACTTCTTCTTTTTCCTTTTCTTTTTCTACTTCTGGTTCTTCAGTTTCTACTGGGTCCAGATTTATTTTTGGATTTCTAAAAGGAATTATAGCAGCAGTTGGTAATGCTGCTTGAGATTCCTTTGTAGATGAATCAGATGCAGTTCCTTTCTTGAATGCTTCAGCAGATATTTTTGTCTTTCTTACTTTAAATGCTGATGCCTTTCTTTGCTTTCTTATCTTTACTACTTCTTTTTGGAGAATAGCAGATCTTTCATCACCGGCACCCTTTGTTTGAAACTGAATAGTCGCAATTGCTTCTATCAGGGCACTAAGATAATCCTCCTCTTCAGAGAGATTATCTAGGTCTACACCCATCTCTAAGAGTATTTCTATTGGATCGGTAGTAGTCCTAGATGCCATTCGCTTGCTGTTGTTTTAACCTTTCTTCTTCAAGATGATTCTGTAACATACCAACATAGACATCACGTTCCCAAGGAATCATATTTTCAATCTCTGTCAATGAATATTTATGGTACTGTATCAAGGAAAAATTAAGTTGGTAATATGCCATAAGGTTCATATGAACCATGGCTACGCGAAAAAACTTGCTAATCCCTCAAGTACAACTTCACTTTCAACTTTAGTATTTGGATTGACAACTTTCACAATATGAGATAACTTAGGCATTGTTTCAAAAAACTTTTCAATACCTTTGAATTGTGAAGAATTCATTGATTCAAGAAACTCATTAACTTCTTTTTTAGAGCAGTCTGCAGTTGCCCAAACTTCTTCTTCACTACAAATAGACTCAATACAAGATGCAATCAATTCAAACGATTGATCCATTGCATTTTTATTTTCAAAATCAAAATTATTCTTGATAAACTGATCCAATGATGGATACTTCATCACCATCATAATTTCACTATCAATTTTAATTTTATTATTATGATCATCATCCTTTTGGACTTTGATATCATCAATATTGATAGTTATCGGTACTTGAGTAGTTTCATCATCTGGGCAAAGAATATTAACTTCAATCTCCTCTCCAACTGATTTACCACGAATATTCAAGAAAAGATACTCAATATCAAATGTTGGAAGAGTCTCTACCTTAATACCTTTAGTTTTGATACAATTTTTAATGACAGATTTGATTGCTGTTGTGATTTGTTTCGTATCTTCACTTTCTAAAGCAATAACAAGAACTTTCTCTTCTTTTACAAGGAAGGGTCTGTATTGAATTTTTTGTCCTGTAGATGGCAACTCAAGTTCATAAGTTGGCGTAGCAATCTTTGGTAAAGGCATGATGTCCTATAGAAGTTCAATGTGATTATTTATTATGCAATAATTGAATTGATATTACTAAAGATATTATCAAATCTGTTTAAATCAAAATTAAACTGGTTTCCGTTTCTATCATTAAGCAAACTAGTCCGATTATCATTAAATAATTGTCTTGCAGTTGCTGATCCATTAGGTACTTGTGGTTGGGGTGTCCTTCTTGGAGGTAATGTTTGTGCTGTGGTTTTCTCAATAACATATCTCAAGTAAGTCATTGACACAGTGCATTTCAATAACTGTGAAGACTCATAAGAAACGGGCATTGAGTTGATTGAGATAGGAAATGCCTTTACAAAGTTATATACTAAACTATTTCCCGTTGGATCTGCTGATCCAAAACTATCATTTTCAAATTTTGCAACTGTAAATCCAGAACAAGTATATTCATCTGGATAGTTAATCCTATAAAAATAGTTTTCTCCTCTTTGTTCATTTCTAGCATCAGGTGCTGTCACAAAATCTCTTGTTGTTCCGGACCCACTAATAAAATCTAACCAAGTCTCAAAATATCTAATGATCAGATAATCATTTCCATCAACATAAAATGTAAGATCAATTCTATCATCATAAACTCTACGATGAGCATGTCTTTCTGTGACACCAGTTCTATCACTGGTCATTTCAAATGTTGCAAGACTTGATCCAGGAAGAGATGCTTCCGTACAATATAAGTTTATATTTCTCTGAACATTCGTAGTAATATCGAGTCCCTGTGCTCTTGAAAAATTTCTAAATGCACTATCACTTCCAGCAGTTTTACTGGCAGGAAGAGGAATCTCCACATAATACTTTGATGTAAGTGAAGGTCTTCTTAACTGGGATCTAAACTGATCTATTGTTACTCTACCAGCCATCTAAATAGTATTTGACTTTATATACTATGTATGGCTGAAAGTATCAAAAGTAGATACAAACCTTCATTTCCCAAAAAATATAAAGGAGACCCCAATAATATTATCTGTAGAAGTAGTTGGGAGCGAAAGTTCTGTCGTTATTGTGATTTGAATGAAAATATTCTTGAGTGGGGCAGTGAAGAATTTTGGATACCCTATATTTCACCTAAAGATAATAGAGTTCATAGATACTTTCCAGATTTCATCATCAAAGTAAAAGAAGGTACAGGAAACATTAAAACATATGTGATTGAAGTAAAACCACAAAGACAAACTCTACCACCAAAGAAAAAGTCGAGAGTTACTAAATCATATATCTATGAGTGTCAAACTTATGCAGTGAATCAAGCAAAGTGGAAAGCTGCTCAAGAATTTTGTGCAGATAGAAGAATTGAGTTCAAACTAATCACAGAAAACGAATTAGGTCTCAAATGAATCGCATAGAGCCAATACTTGATACCATAAATGAATCTTTTGATCAAGAAGACCAGATGCTTATGATTATGGAAGCACTAAACGATACAGTAACTCCAGTTCCTGATGCGGGAACTATTTGTACTTTCGTATATCAGGCAAAAACTCCTGGAATTACATATGATCAACATCCACTTGTTGCAGTAACTGAGTTATTTCAATGGGGGTTTCGTGGTCTCAACTTTCATTGGAGAGATTATAGACAATATACTTGGGAAGAACTTGCTGGTCAAGTTTATATTGTGAAACCAGAAGAGTTAGATGACCTTCTCTCTATACAATATGGAAAATTCATACTAAATAAATAAAAGGCACAAAGGTAATGGGGTTATTCGGAGGTCCAAGCGATAGTAATATATTTCCATCGCCTGTTGATGCTGGAAAAAAGTTATATTTTGAAGTAGATAGTGAAACTGGTAAGCAAGTTCTTTTTGAAAGAAGAGGTAATCTTCCTGCTAATACAATAGGTTCTTTTACACCACCAGACAATAAATTTGTTCTTGGAAAGGATATTAGTTTTGTTTTCAATGAAGCACAGAGAAAAGAACTTTTATCAGCAACAAATCTAAAAAAACTAAGAGATGAAGCAGCAAAAACTGCACAGAGAGGTTGTGAAGCAGCATCTCCATCAAATACTCCTGCTGGTTGCAGACAAAGAACCACAGAGTTATTGTCTACTGGAAGAGCAACAACAGCAGCAAATGCTGATTTAGAAACTGTTACCAACCAAACAGTAAACAATATATCTATCAAACAAAGAGAAGGAACTAGAAAATCATTTGGAAACTATAGATATCCACTTGACTTGAATCCTCAACAAGATGTAATCAAGTTTTCTATGCTTGAGTATAAAACTAAGGAATTGCAACCAAGTGGCACATTTGGATTTGGTGATAGGGCAAGAGTAGGTGCATCTGATACTGGAGGTAGAATATTAGGAACTGTTATCTTACCAATTCAAACTGGTATCAAGGACTCAAATGCTGTGACTTGGGGAGAAGACAAAATGAATGCACTTCAAGCTGCTACAAGTGCTGCTGCACTTCAGGGTCTTGGAGATCAGGGACAAGCAGATGCTCTCTCTAAAATTACTGATGCAGTGTCACAAAATGCTCCAGAGGTAAAAGGTGCTATTCAGAAAATATTTGCAGGACAAGCAGCAGGAGTTCAAAGTCTTGTAAAAAGAACATTGGGAGCAATAGTAAATCCAAACCTTGAATTGCTCTTTGATGCTCCTACTCTTAGACCATTTAGTTTCTCATTCAAAATGAGTGCTAGAAGTAAAAAAGAAGCAGAAGAAATTGTAAAAATTATTAGGTTCTTCAAGCAAGGAATGGCACCAATCAGATCTCAGTCTAATTTGTTTTTACTTGCACCCAATACCTTCCAAGTATTTTATCTTCGTAGAGGAGAAACTAAAGACCACCCATTTATTGGAAAAATGAAAGAGTGTGCTCTGATGAATATGACAACAGATTACACTCCAGAAAATAACTATGCCACTTTACCTGATGGTGAGATGGTTTCATATACAATTACTATGGAATTCAAAGAACTTGAACCTATATTTAATGATGACTATGAAGAAAATGGATCAGATGTAACCAACCTTCCTGCAGAAATAGGATTCTAAGATGTCAAACTATTTTAAAAAAGTTCCAGATTTTGAATATGTTAGTAGACTTCCTGATGCCAACATATCAGACTATATTCCTGTAAAAAACTTATTCAAAAAAAGCACCCTAAGAGAGGACATTTTTCAGGATTTATCCTTCTTTACAAAATATCAAATTCAGGGTGATGATAGACCAGATAATGTTGCTTTTGATTTTTATCAAGATTCATCTTTAGATTGGTTGGTATTGACTTGTAATAATATCATCAATGTAAGAGATGAGTGGCCACTGAAACAGTTTGATTTTAATCAATACTTATTAGAGAAGTATGGAACTTTTGAAAAAATAAATGAAATTCGTTATTATGAAACAACAGAAATAAAAAATCGTGAAGACGTTACGATTGTACAAAAAGGATTGAAAGTTCCTTCAAATTTTAGTATTACATACTATGACGAACGTGTTGGAGATGTAGTAACCGAAAGACCCGTTGTGTCAGTTACAAACTATCAATATGAAGAGAAACTTCAAGAGCAGAGAAGAAATATTTTCTTACTAAAACCAAGATATCTCTCAATCGCATTGGATGATTTAGAAGATATTATGACCTACAAAAAAGGATCCAGTCAATTTAAGACCGAATCCTTGAAAGTTGCTGATAATATCAGATTGTATAGTTAAACAAACTCACTCTTCAGCAAGTCGTTGGAAGTAAGACAAGGTATCATCTTCATCTTCACTTGAGGATGATGTTGGAGTGATATCTGGCGCATTGAAGTCAGCAGCAGGTTGTGAGCGACGGGAGGAGAAGTTTGGAGTGTAAGAACCACGATCATTGTCCTCATCCTGAACTTCTTCATCAATACGAGCAGGAGCAGACTTTTGTCCCAATACCATCTTGAGACGGTTCTCCAGTTGCTCATAAGACTTGAACTGATCAGCAGCAGTCACAGCAGTCAGAGAATACTCTTTTTTCCATACTGCTTCCAGAGCATCATCATCACCCAAAAGAGGACCAGGTGCAGCAAACTCAGATGAGTCATAGTTCCAATAACCTGCAACCTTCTTCAGTTTCAGTTTGAAGTTAGCACCCTGCCAGAAATCAAAAGGATTGATGGGAGTCTCATCTTCATACTCAGGTTGCATTGCTTCCATGATCTTGTCAAAGATCTTTTTACCAAACCTATACAGGAAGACTTGTCCTTCATTTTGAGGATTTGCTTTGTCCTGCACAACATAAATGTTGGCATAATAGGACAATTTACGCTTTTGCTTACGAACAGTGTCCTTATCAGAATCAAGACCACTGTTCCAAAGTTCACGATTGTGTTCAGATACAGGATCTTTCTGACCCAGAGTTGTTAGAGAGTTCTCAATATACCATCCACCAGGACCCTGGAAGGCATGGGAATACATCTTTGCCCAGGGAAGTTCTTCTCCATCAGGTGCTGGAAGAAAACGGATGACTGCATATCCATTACCAGTCTTGTCCATTTCTGGTTTCCACAGGCGTTCATCAGCACCAGAGGAAGTATTATTCATCTTTTCAACTTCCTTGACCAACTTAGAGGTCAGGGAACCCAGATTAGATTGCTTTTTGAGATTTGAAAATGACATTCGGATTACCTTAGATTTGTTTGGATTTTGCTTTTGTGTACTTCGTTATTCTACAGGTCAGAACCAGTCTTGTCAATCTGGTCCTTCATCACATTCAGCATCTTAGACATATTATTGAAAATTACAGACATATCAGTGCCTTTTGGAAGACCCATCATCACTGCAGATTCAAGGATTTTATCTTTCATCTGTTTTGCTTCAGGATCATCAGATAAACTTAGTCTTGTATAAAGAACCTTTTGTTTATCCAATAACCTTTCAAGCATTTGCACATGAAAGAGTTTTTCCTCCCTATTCATAGAAGGAAACTTGAAGACATTACGATAAACATCTTCTTGAAGTTCACTAATTTCAGTCATTTCTGCACGAACGACATCAGAATCAAAGAAACTCATTATTTTTTTAGAACAAGTTGTTTAAGCAATTTTTTGTAACGAAATACATCAATATTTAGAAAGGGAGAATATTTTTTCATTCTCATACTAACGGTTTCCCACACCGGGTCTTGTAAATGAGAATCAAGGTCTTTTCTAAACCCCAATATTCTATCACATATCACCAAAGTTTCAATAGAAATGTCACCACCCAAATATTTCTTTAAAATGATTGGATGACCGTTTTTTAGTTCAAAAATGGAATCTAAATTTTCATTATCAAGAATAGATTCCATTTCTTCCTTGAAAACATATGACATAGATTGGTTTCTTTTCTTCCAATCTGTATATCTACCTTCGCCCTCTCTTATCAACTCACCAATCCAAAGTTTGCTTGGATCTGTACAAGTAATAAAGTTAGATATAAAGAAATCAACAACTTCTTTATCATCCTTGTTTCTTGCTAGTTTCTCAAACCAAAACCTATCTTTTCTTTTATAAAAAGATTGGACCGTAGCACGACTTTTGCCACAATACTTGTGATAATCATATTTCTCTTTAGTGAAGTGATTTTTCAAAGCAAGATATTGTTTGTAAGCATCATAAGGCATCATGAAAAAAGTAATAGGGTCAATTTTTTGGCGGATTTTTTTTCGCCCTTTTTTGGAATTAAAAGGGCAATTTCGCACGGGAAGATCGCTTTAGGAAGTTCAACTCCATAGCTTCATACTTAATCTTCTCCTTCAATGGTTTAGATATAAGTTTAGGAACGGATTCTAAATCAATAGAGTTTTGTTCACAAAAATGAACCACTGCATCAATATAATTCATTTCTTGATTCTTTTGCACAAGAGATTCGATTTCCTGTGCAAACCTTGATGGGCAAAAGAATTTATTTTCTAGTGCTTTTTCTAGTTCATTCTGCATTCTCTGCCCTAAGATTGTGAGATACAAATTCTTTAATATAACGTACTAATAATCTAATATAATCCGATTTATTCCTTTTGTCAAATACCTTCACTTCACCACCAGGTGTGACCATAAGAGTAATCAGTTTTTTGACAGGAATACCAGTCAACTCATAATATGCTGATGCATAGAACATTTCTTGAACAAAATAGTTCTCTAACCACTTCTCTGGTTTAATCTTTTCTGATGTCTTGAAATCAATGACTGCAAGTTCTCCTTCGTATTCCGCAATGCAGTCAACTCTTCCTGCCAAACCAAGATACTCTGAATATAGAGTTCTTTCAATGGCATGTATGTTATTTATCTTATCCAGATAAGGTTTAGCATAATGAAACATAAACTTTGACAAAGGACGATAATCATCCCAGTTAAGTTCTTTATTTTCAAGATATGCCTGTGCAACTTCATGAAAGTCTGTGCCTCGTGCCGTTGCTTTCTTTGTAATACGGTTTGCTTCTTCAATACCAACTCTTTCTCTCCACTTGATGAAGATTTGTCGGTTGTAAAAAGAAGTCACAGATGTAATAGAAGGCACCCACTGACCATCTGGAAGATTGTACAAGCGGATGCCGTTAGTTTCTCTTTTATTGAGTTCAAGATCACCGAGATAATTATGATGAATAAAGGTCATAAATTAAGTTCCATCTTCGCAAGTAAGTATTCTTTCACAAGTCCAGAGCGTACAATATCATCAACACCAAACTCAATAATATCAACAGAAGGCATAAGACGAAGAACTCTCATAAAATCTGCAATACCATTCTTTTCTTTATCTTTGATAAGGTCAGTCTGAGTTGCATCACCACAGAACATGATTTTAGAATCTTGTCCAATTCTTGTAATGATACTATCAAGTTCATGATAGTTCAAATTTTGAAACTCGTCAACAATAATGATTGCATTATCAAGTGTTGTACCGCGAATGAAAGATGTTGACCAGAATGAAATAGTTCCTTGAGTTTTCAGATTACCATACAGCATTTCAAAATCTCCATCTGTAGGCATCTCAAACATATACTTCACCATATTCTTATATGGAATCTGATAAAGTGAAGACTTATCTTCATGGTCACCAGGTAGGAAACCGATCTCTCTGGTAGCTACAAGAGACCTAACAATGTAAATCTTCTCATAGGGTGTTCTTTCATCTAGAACGTCTCTGAGAGCATTGTAGAGGGTGATGAAGGTCTTTCCTGTACCTGCACATCCGTATGCTACAAGATTCTGGTCATTCTTATAGCAGCGAAAGAGTTCCTCCTGATTTTTTGTCAGGGGTTCAATCTTTCGCATTAGGTCTTGATTGATTGGTTTCTTTCTTTTCATCTGCTTATTTGACATTCCAAAAGGGACTGGTGTTTGGGTCTTTCTTTTTGCTGGCATACACTGAATTAGAAACTATAGTCTCGGTTTTTCCGAACCGTAGCACCCGGTTGTTTGGATGCACGGTCCAGAACTTCATTCCAACCACTAGACTTTGCTTCTCCTGTCCACTTGAACTCAGTATCTACCCCTGCACAACCTTGTGACCAATCTTTTTCCCAATCTGGATTATTTTCTTTCCAATCGCTGTAATCTTTCATGGACATATACAAAGTCTGTGTCTCTTTCGTCTTTTTATTGATAACCGGATACGTTGGCATTACAAATTCAATCCTTTTCTTGTATTTATGAAATCCACTCCATTGCTTCAGCAACAGCAGGAAACTCATTGCAGAAGACTACCTTTGCAGCAAGAGCAATATCCATATGTTCTTTCTGTGTTCCATTTGCAGAGCGTAAATCAATGTAGTGAATCCATGACCTAACACTACCAGTCATATAGATTCTGGTGGGTGTTGCTAAAGGAAGCACAAAACGAGCACACTCTTTCGCAATACCAGTATCAAGCATTTCCTTATAGAGTTTCATTCCATCATCAAAATGTTTCTTCATCTTGATTTCAAACTCTTGCCTGATAAAAGGGTCAACATCATCAATAGAGTTCTGGCGATTCTTTGTGTCCTGACGACGAAGATCTGGAAGAGGAATATTCTCTGACAATAAAGAAGAGTCAGCATACCTTTGTGAAAACTCTTGAAATGTAAAACTCCTATGTCTCAATACCTGTGCTGCTACACCCCTTGTTGTATTGATTTCAAGAGTCATATATGCCTGCTCAAAGATTGACCAGTGCTGATGCTTCACACAATACTTAAGTAGTCCTGAAAACTTCTCATTCTCTTGGTTGTTTGGATTAGATACACGAGCACAATATGCCATGTGCTGCTCTGCATCTGGTGTAACACTGATGAGTTTAATCTGCGTATCCATCGTCATCGTCATAAAATACTTCGTCGTAATCTGAAATGTTAAGGTCTTGTGGGTCTACTTTATAAGCATCTACATCAGAATAAACTTCTGACTTTAGACACTCTACAAGTGACTCTAGATTTTTGATAATTAACTTGAGCTTTTCTTTGTCCATCCTCTTGAACCCTGACAGAGTTATTATATACAAAAAAAGCAGGGTTGTCAACCCTGCTAAGTGTATGTGACTAACTTAGAATCCTCCTACAAATTCTTTTACATATCGCCTGGTCATCATCACATTCTACAAGACAGTTGTAATAATCATTTAGTCTGTCAGATTCTTCTATTGAAATGTCTAAAGTGTTGTTTAATCGTTCTACACTTTGTTTCCAACCTGCTAATTGATTATATGAAATTAAATTGTGCATACTTTCCCTCAATACAATGAGAAAACAATAACAAAGTAACAAAAGGAGGTTTAGTTACATAATTTTGTCCTCTACCATAATTCTACTATATCTATAAGAGTTTATGTATCGTAATGTACATTTGTTTCTTTTTTACATAAGTACAAAAAAAGAGGGTCATCAAGACCCTCTGATTCATTTGTGCAGAAGAATAATTTCTGCGTATAAGATGCCAAGAAATATTACGCAACCCATGGACGTGAGTCCAGATATCTGTAAAGCGTTCATGGCGATCACTTATTATAAGTGCGACCACGATAGCAGAAGGTGCCATGAGTTTCCCCTACTCCTTCCTTGCACTGATAGTCAATGCCTCTATATGAGGTATGGGCAATCTGTGCATCATGCAGACGTGATGCCTTCTCAATTTGGTTTTTGATGATAGTAAGTGTGTTCATTTTAATACTCCTAAAAGAATGGAAATTAACCTTCTCTGCTTATGCAGGATCCGTTTCCCCGTTCCTTCAGTCGTTTGCGTCTCTTGAAATACAAGAATTTCCATACTTTGCAAAAAGACCCATCGCAATGAGAGTCTTTTCTTTGCTAGATAAGTTTGGATCTTCTTTCACAACAGCAAATACTTCCTTAACATCATCACAAGACATTGCAAGTGAAGATGTAGGTAATAAAAGCAATGAAAATAGTAAAAGATATTTCATGAGATGAACGGTCCGTTCCGCGACTTACTTGCGTCCTGTGGAGTCATAAGACACCACTTGGATGAACGACAGGTCTAGTATAGACCATCAATTATATTTAGTCAAGTGCCTCAGCAAAACATTCCATTATCACTCATATACTTGAGAGTTTCTTTTAGTGACCCTCTATGGTCTAAACCAATAGAAACCTGAGGGTACTCTGCCTCTGGACCAAACTCTGCTTTGAATTGTTTATCAGTAAAGTCAACATCAAGCAAATACTCTCTTACCTCTTGACCACATGCTTCAAGAACCATAACTGCTCTTTCACATTCTTGACTACCATTTCCATAAACTAATGCCTGTATCATTTTTGTTTGTGGTTATACTCAATTACAATTTTTTTATGCTCGGTATTTTTATTACAGCAAGTGTAATATCTTGCTGTTCCATCTAAAAGTTGTTCAATATTCTTTACAAGGTTATCAGCAATCACCCTGTTAGTTTCTTCAGTCATGCTGCCTCCATTGCTTCCATTCATCAATCTCTTCCTGAGTTGGAACTCTGATTGTGACACGTGTGCCATCTCTTTCAAATTCCTTATTCATCTCTATGAAAGTTTCAGGAGTAATCTTAATCTCTTTGTAACCAGTCTTCTGGACCGTCTCGTTTGAACCATTCGTTGATGTCATCTGCGCCTTCAAATTGTGTTTTGTGATTGGATGGGTCTGGGTCACCTAAACCCATCCTATTCATAAAATCATCCATACTACCTTCTTCAATATCCTGAGCAGATTGACGACGTGCTTGGTTTAACCAATCTCTAGCAAGAGTATGTGCTTTAGCAAGTTTCTCCACCCAGATCATATCTTCCAGAGGCACCTGCTCTTTATTTGCAATGCATCTACAAATAGACTCTAATCGTAACCTATATTGAGTTGATAGCATTTTAATCCTTATCTAACTTCTTGATTTCAAATAAATTTGAACGTTGACTTTTTTTAATCTTTTTGTAGTCTTTTATAATCTTATCAATTTCTTTTTGAGAAACCCTCAGTTTTAGTTCATCTTCTTTTTCAAAGAATCCAATACCACTTTTCTGAGTATTCTCTTGAACATCAACATAGTCATTGATGACACCCTGAATCTCATCACGAATCAATTCATTGATTTGATCCCTAAGAATTTCATCCTTCATTTTTTCTTCTTATCTTTATCTTTTGATTTATACCCCCATAGTTTAGGATTGACTGTTCCATATCCAAAACCAATCTTCCTAACAGCACCAGGACCATACTTATCATAGTACATGTCAAAAAGACCTGAAGTCTTTTTGCAACGGGTAAGATCAATATACTCTATCCCATCCACAACATACCAAATAAGTCGGGCATCATTTGGAAATGATTTATCATTTGCTGCTTCAAGAGTGGTCTTCTCAAGAAGAATCTGACAACTATAATCAAAAGGATTCACTTGATTAGATTCTGATTCATCTCCTACCATTTCGTTTTCCTTCTCTACGGCAACAGTCATGAACGACCTCCCCATTGAATGTCAGGATATGCATCCTTAACAATGTCATAGGTTATTTTATATTTAGTTTGAAGTTTTTTATCCTTCACAAGGCAAAGAATTTTTGCCTCTTCTGGATGAAGACCCTCAAGCATTTGAATAAACATAGTTTCTCTACGAAGAGATGAGAGACTATCGTTGCCACCTTTTACAAAGTTGTAGAGATGCTTATATTCTTTACGCAGAGAAGTATGATCAGTTCCAACAGGAACTTCATTTTCCGTATAAGGAACATCTCCTGCAGGAACAACAGAGATTACTGTGTCATCAAAGTTCCAAATAAAGAGAGTTTTCAGAGCAGGATTAGCATACTCCTGTAAAACTTCTACCTTTTTTGCTTTAGATCTTTGCTTACCTGCAAATTCAAGAATCTCATGAACAAAAGGATTTGGTGGCAATTTTGGGGATTCTGCTTTAACTTTCAAAGTTTTCTTAATCGTCGTCTTCGTCGTCGAGTTCGTCATAACTGTTTTCAAATCGTACTGCTAAAATTTCATCTGGTAATACATTTCCGTTTTCATCAAACATCTCTGGGTGAGTGTAAACGGGTTGGGTGTTGTAAATATGTTCCTTTGCTAACCATCCTACTACACCACCCACAAAAAAGAACATGATTGAAACTAATGTTCCTATGGTTAATGTTACTGCTAACATTTTTCTGTCCTCCAGAGACTATTTCTTCCTGACATCCAGATAAAAGTTCAGGTGGAATACAATCTCTCTTCGGAAGAAAGAGACCATTTTACCAAACTTTATCTGAAAAGTTTTGGGCGGATCTGGTTTCTTCCTCCGATTCCGTAATAGTAACTCAACCCCACGATTTATGTGGGAATCATGATTATTTAGTTTTCTTTTTTCTTCCTGGTCTCCGATCACTACTATACCTCCATGCATCATCCAAGATGCTACTTAAATATATTTTGATTTTCCTTGCTTGTGGTTTTGAAATGTGTCCGTAACCCTCACGCAATTGTTTATGAATAGAATCGTTTCCTCCTTCAAGATATTCTTCAAGATCTGCAGTAAGATCATTGATTTCATTTGCAGTTGTGCTTTCGATAAAAGAATCGATATCATGTTTTTTAATTTTGTTTGCTTTCAGATAGTCATAGAACCTTAAATTCATTTGACCAACAAAGGCATTATCAATAGCGTGTTCAATAAGATCGTAAATATCGTTGAAGTTTTGCTCCATTAGACCAGGTTTTGTTCTCTTAGATACTTAACAGTTTCAGTACATCCACCAATCAAAGTATCGTCTTTAACCACTCTTGGGAAAGTAGATCCTTGCCCAAATCTTTCATAAAACTCTTCACGGGTGAAGTCCCTGTTAAGTTTATATATTACATGTTTGATTTCAGCAAGGTCTAATACTTGTTGAATCTTATCACAATAGGGACAACCATCCCTTGAATATACTGTAAAAATCATTTGCCTACTACTTCCTTCCAATCTTTATCAAAAATTTCTAAACCTTTATCAGTCAGGATATGGTCATACATTTGGTCAAATACTTTGGGGGGCATAGTGCAAATCTGAGCACCATTATACCATGACCTAACAGCAC
>Ga0213860_10000540_pt1 | contig 15164 bp, 22 predicted proteins | sample PICome_3_FD_160118 | JGI IMG/M metagenome (GOLD analysis project Ga0213860, IMG submission 160118) | Coastal seawater microbial communities near Pivers Island, North Carolina, United States - PICO550 | ecosystem: Environmental > Aquatic > Marine > Coastal | place: USA: North Carolina...
GTTTATTTTTATTTATGGAGAATAGGAGACTCGAACTCCTGACATCCTGCTTGCAAAGCAGGCGCTCTACCAACTGAGCTAATTCCCCGAGGACGCCGAAGCGTCAGACATCACCTTCGACACGATTTTCAGAATAGTGAACATCAAACTCTCCACCAGGATAACGTGCCATCAACTTATCAACGTTCATCTCAATCACTTCATCAAAGGTGGTATCAAGTGCCATACATGCTTGAGCAAGATACCAGCAGATGTCGCCAAGTTCACGTTTCATGTGAAAAACATTCTCTTCATTATAAGGTTTGCCTTGAAGGAAAATCTTCTTCACAACTTCAGTAAACTCTCCAGACTCTGCAGTCAAACCAAGTGCTGCAGTCAGGAGTTGAGTTACATTGCAGTCATTGACTTCAAGTTCACTCAGACGTGCAGCACAAACAGGCCAGTCAAGACTGGGAGGACTTGTTACTTCTTTGACAAACTCAAGGTATTTTTCAGTGTCAACTTTAGTCATGGAAATCTGGGATAAATGGTTCTTGTTGTCTATCGGGTAAAATTTGTTGTGCCGGGAGTTCAAAATCAGGAGCAACCGTTACATATGGAACATCCACTGTCTTTGGTGGATGTGGAAGAAGTATCTTAGCATAGACTGCATCTGGATACATACTCCGTATACATTCAACATCCCTCAAAGTTCCGCAATGTCGTTTAGACTCGTTAGGTAAAGTCATCTCGTAATAATGAGGGACATCAGTCCGTACTATGTCAGAATTTGAATCCATCAAACGATTTCTTTGGTTTTGCTTCTTCATAAGTATACTCCTCCTCTTTGCCACTGTCAAGTATGTCATCTTGTGCAGATTGCTCACAATCATACAAACGCATCTTTGCACGATCAATACCAACCACAAATCTTTTATGGATTGTAGGATCGTTATAACGATTCTTCAACTGCTTCACCATAATTTGTCCAAGCCCCTCAAGGTCATCAGTTGAAATAAGGGCAAACATAAGATCAGCAGTAGCAGGGAGGCCAAAGGACTCACTAGTATCAGTAAGCTCAACGTCAGAGCTACCATAACCAGAACGAGTGGTCTGCGTGGCAGAAACGATAGGGACGTTTGCTTCGACAGCCAACCCTCTAAGTTCTTCAGCAATAGCTTTGATATAGCTATATGAATTGACAGTGCTATTTCCGCGATACCGCGAGGAAGCACATATATTAAGGTAATCAATGAAAATAATATCAGGTCTAAATGATTTCTTAAGTGCAAGTTCATTAAGAAGTGATTTAAAGTGTCCACTATGTGCAGAAGCAGTTGGGTACTCTTTAATAATTAGCGTACCTTGAGTCTTCTTTGCAAGGTTTGTCACCTTATTCTCAAACATTACTTTAGGAAGATCTATGATCTCTTGGATCGGGACGTTGAGAAGGTTGGAATCAATTCTTTCAGCAATTCTTTCCTCTGCCATCTCAAGAGTGATGTAGAGAACGTTTTTCCCCTCCAGAAGTGCGGAAGAAGCAACATGGCACATGAATAGAGACTTTCCGACACCTGTACCAGCAAGAGCGATGTTGAGAGTCTTATTAGGCAAACCACCTTTTGTGACCTTGTTAAAGTATTCAAGATCAAAAGGAATCTTCTCCTCCTTTCTGTGATATGTCTCATATCTTTTTTCATAATCTTGGAGATAATCGTGACCAATGTGAGTGTCAAAAGATACTGCAAGAGCATCTGATAGAATGCTCGGGATCGCATCGCGATCCTTCGTATCGTCCTTTCCATCTGCAAGTGCAATGGACTCCATCAATGCCAGATAAATGGCACGATCTCTACACCACTTCTCAGTAGTGTCAACTAACCAATCAAAATCTGTAGGGACATCCTCAAGATAACTAATGAGTTTAGTAATCTCATTAAAGGTTGTATCATTAATATCTTGACGTTTCTCTACTTCAATACAAAGAACTTCTTTAGTAGCAGGTTGATTGTACTCTGAAACAAAGTTGAGAATCTCCTCAAATACAACTTTTTGTTGGGAGTCTTCAAAGTAGTCAGGTTTGATAAACGGAACTACTTTACGAAGATACTGCTCATTATGCAAAAGATTCCTTAGAATCAGGATTTCAACTTTATCCATTAAAATATAAAATACAAATGTGATTACGAACCGTAACTAAATTCCTCTCTTGCGACTTCATCCAACTTTCCCATCACTTCAGGAGTGAAGTAAGTTTCTGGATTTTTGAGGATCGCCTTAGCATACACCTTTTTGGTTTCGCCGTCAACAGTCATTTCATATCGACCTGCTACATTTTTCCAAAGTCCGCCAATCTCACCGAGTTCAAGAAGACCATAATATCGATCAAGACCACGCTCATCGTAATACAGACGAATCGTAACATCTTTGTTCTCCTTACTCAAACGCGACTTAGCAGTCTTTGCCTTGATAAGGTTTCCAACAACTTCCGTTCCATCCTTTTCTTTCTTCTTTGAGAGATATATGATAGAAGAAGCGGCGTACTTAAGACCACTACCTCCACCCATCTCTTTTGTAGGAACATAAGACCCGATAACATCATAGGTATGATTGGTTACAATCATTGGAATGTTTGCTTGACCAAGTTTCAAAGTCAACATTCTGAATGCACCTTTGACCAATTGTGATTTGGTCATGTCTCTTACTTGTTTATCATCTAACGCATCTCTGATTTCCTTTTCAGTAGATAACATACCCAAAGAGTCTAACACAAACATACATGGTTTGCGTTCATCTTCTGGTTTCTTAAGGTATATATCAACTGCCTTCAATGCTTTACTACGAAACTCTTCGATTGTCACGACATTCACAACAACAAACCTATCCAAATCAATACCACGATTTTGGATAAGTGACTTATTTACAGCTGCCTCAGTATCAAAATACAGGCAATATCCATCAGGATTAGAGTCCAGAAAATTCTTAACCACTGCGAGGCTAAAAAAAGTTTTTCCAGTACTAGACTCCCCAGCAATGGCAGTAATCTTATTCCCAGATACACCGCCAAATATGCTGCCTGAAACAAGTCCATTAAAAATGTAAGAACCCGTGTCAACATACGTTTCAGTTTCATCAATATCGGATGCGAGTTTGGTGTAGTCATCTCCGATTTCCTTTACAATCTCTTTCAAAAAATCCATTACAGCACAAAACCAAATTTTTCACGGACAATCTTTTTGTAAGATCCACCAGGATAATCCTCGCGAATCTCTTTAATAGTATTCAGTTTTTGATAAAGAGCAGCATCACCACCAAGTCGCAATGCACTAACAATGGTGGCAAGTTCTTTATCGTTGATGGGCAATTCCATTAGGAGAAAAATAGTTCTAAGTTTACAGTTTTTTCCACATTCCAACCAATAGCATCAAGGATTGCTTTCAGAGGTTCTAAAAAACTCTTTTCAAATTGTAGATCATAGTCAACATATTTGTCAAGATTAAGTTCTCGTGGAAAGTCTTGAATGAAGGATATAATGTTTTCGTGAATAATATTTGGTTTTTTAAGATAGCAGAACTTGATCTTTTCACCATTCTGAATGAGAGAATACTTGTTTGTAAGTTTATTCTCTTTAATATAATGATTGAACAGCAAAGCTCCGCGAACATGAATTGGAGTCCCTTTAATATAAATGCTAGATGAAGATTTATATTTTACAACATCAGAAGCAGATCTTGGAAAAGAAATCTGCTCTGGGGGCAACTTCTTAAACTCAACACGAGACTTATCAATAAAATCAATAACATCTTCCTCTGTGCCGACCATAATAAGTTTCAAGGCATCTTTAATCATTTTTCTGCATGGAGCAGGTGTAGATGATTTAACTGCCTCAATGCCCATCATTTTCAGTTTAGGTTCAGTATAGGCAACACCTTCACTATTCCATACATTGAGAATATATCGCTTCTTCGCAGTCCAGATTCCACGATCAGCAATATTCTCTCTCTTCATCTGCATCTTCTGGTCATATGCCGATACATACGCCGCCAAGTTGCTGTAGCACTTATCAATGTATGGTTCCAACCTGTCCTCACAGACACTATCAAGTAACTCCACAATCTTTGCTTTGTTGCCAGACTTATTAGCAAAAAATTTATCAACAAGAGGTCCAAGATTAAGATATATCGAATCAGTATCTGATGCGATAACATAATCGATGTCTTCCGTTTGTAACAGTTTATTTAGATAACCGTTCATCTTACTCTCAATCCAACGGATAGAGACTTGACCAGAAAGCGTAATCGCTTCCGCATTGGCCAATTTGTAATAACGGAAATACTGATTACCGATTGCACCATAAGCAGAGTTGAGTGAAATCTTCTTTGCCATCTGGATATTGTTGCAACGGGCAATTTCTTTCTCCAGTGCTTTAGTTGGAGTCTTTTCATAATCCTGCTTTGCCTTAAGCATCTTTTTCTTAAAGATTACACGGTCACCATACATCTTTTCCATGAGTTCTGGTAAAAACCCACGAACATCTTTTCTGTACATTGCACCATTTGCACAGACCGCATTATCTTTATACAGTTCGAAACTTATTTCCTCATTAAGTATCTTATCAACTGTAACCGTTGGGTGTCGTTCCTCGAGTAAGGTTTCGGGGGAAATATTATACTGCATAATAAGATGAGGATACAAACTATTGAGGTCAAAGCTAACCACCCAATCATACTTTCCAGGAATCGGTTCCTTGACATACGCTCCCGCATATTTTTCGTTTTTATCAGAACGAATTTTAGGTGGAATAACAATATCTCTTTTCTTGAGATAGTTGTAGATAATATTGTCCCACATACGGACCTGATAGAACACATCAACATAGTTAACTTTAGCATCATATGCCATAGTCAATGCAAGTTCAATCAGTTTCATCTTGTCTTCCAATCGGTCAACAAGTTCTACATCAACAATATTATATTCAATAAACTTCTGCCATCCTTTAGTATAGAAGTCCTTAAATGTATCAAACTCAGAGTGGTCCAGTTTCTTCTGACCCAACTCCACCTCAGCTATGTAGTCAAGTCGATATGATTCTTGTGCTTTATATGTGAATTTTTTGTATAGATCGAGATAGTCAAGTTGAGTAAGTCCACCAATATCAAAAGTAGTTTGCTTCCTCCCCTGAATAAAAACTTCGCCCTCAGTCACAAGACCCCAGTTGGAGAATCTCTTCATCAACTTCTCACCAAGCACTCTATTAAGACGCTTACAGATATATGGAATATCATATAACTGAATGTTCCAACCGGTCACAATATCAGGAACATCAACCATCCAATAGTTGATGAAATTACTAAGCAGTTCATACTCACTATGACAATTATAGTATGTCACATTCTCTTGCTTATTGGCAAAAGGTTTAACTCCCCAAGTAGTAATCTTCTTTGTATTGTAATCTTGAATGGTGATAGCAAGAATCTCCTCTGATGCAGATTCTACATCAGGGAATCCTTTTTCAGAAGCAACCTCAATATCCAGAGTGACAAGTTTGATTTGACTAATGTCAAACTTAATTTCATCCTCCGGATACTTTTCAGATATGTATTGACAGATATATCGATCATTTCCATAGATCTCAAACCCATCAACATCATCGTATTTTTTGTAGAACTCACGACAATCCCTAACAGTACCAGGATGCACTTCTTCTACAGACTCTCCACTTAATGTCCTATACTTTGAGTCTTTCTTTGTTTTAACAAACAGTTTGGGGAAAAACTCATCCCGATGTTCATATCTTCTCCCATTTTCAACTCCCCTAACGAGAAACTGATTTCCAATCAACTGGACATTAGTGTAGAAACGCATTACTTATTGATCTTGATGTATTTTTCAAGTAGTGTTGGCATTGGATCGGCAAGAGTAATAATCTTGTCCGAATTAATCATAAAGACATCTTGCTGAGTATGATCTAACATCCATGGAGCAAGATTACAATTCTCCCAGATCTCCATAGGATTGATAAGTTTGCAGTCGGGTTGACCAATGTCAGCACCAACTTCTTGAATCTCACTGATCAGTCTCTCGTTGTTTGTCAACAGAATCACTTTGATTATCTTTTCCATATTTTACAATGTCCTCAATGTACATTTCTTTTAATTTAACAGTGGGTTCGACCATAGTCACTACCCAATCAGAAGGAACTGGAATTGTATCTTCTGCAGAAAGAGGGATCCAAGGAAACAAAGAGACCTCATATCCAGATTTTTGAGTTGTACCATCTTGGAGTTCTGGGATCATCTTAGGATCCCTCATCCTAATGATACATGGTCGGTTGAGATAATATCCAACAACTCTTTGTTCATCCCCTTCTCCAAATACCATCTCCTTGACATTTGCAATCATGTCTTCACCTGATTTCAGGAGTAAAAGTTTGATAGTCATAAGTCAGTTTTTCTTCGATTTCATTTTAGCAACAAAAAAGAGGGGTGTCAACTGGATTTGGCCAGTTACCCCTCCGTCCGCGACGACGATATTCAATATTATTTATAGATAATCTTTACGCTTATGTGCTTCTGGAACTATTTTTCCAAGTTCAATATTTAGAAGCCCATCATCAAAAGTAACTGATCTAACTTCCGTGTCTTCACTGAGAGTCCAGGCTCGTGTAAAACTCCGTTGAGCCAGACCCTTGTGAACATATTTCGTTTCCGTTTCCTTATCTTCTTTCTGACCTTCGATAAAGAGTTTACCATCTTGTGTGTATACATAGACTTCTTTCTTCTTGAACCCGGCAAGTGCAATCTCCAACCGAGATGTAACATTATCTACTGAAACTAGATTGTATGGAGGATAACTAGAAGTTGTTTCATGAAGATCAAACACTCTATTGAGGTAATCATCCATACCAATACTATTCCTATGTATACGATCCAGCAACTGATTTATGTTGGCTGCATTAAACCTCATTAATTCTGACATTTGTACTTCTCCTTATAAAGCGAGATTTGATTGTGTGGACCCCGAAGGCATCCAATATATTTATAGCATAAAAATAAAAAAGCAGAGTAGTAATAACCACACTGCTTTATAGGGTGTTCCGACTTTTGTAGAGACCGCACGAAAAGGTCTCAGTCCTATTTATGCCTCTTCAGTCTGCTTTCCTTTCTTACCAATATTATATTTCTGCTCTAAAATCCACTCACCCTTCTCTTTGTAAGCAAGAACTTTGATCTGGTTCAGAGGAGCAATATCAAGCACAGACTCTTCTTTCACAACTGAAATAAGTCCCCAGTCAGCAAGAAGGCGTGCAATGCGATTACGTCTCTGAACATCATTGATCGTCAAGTTGGCGTGCTTACCATCAAGAGCAAACAACTCCTTAAAATGAACAATAAAGTATCTTCCTTGTTTGTGTAGAATGTGGCAACTCTGATAGAGTTTCTTCTCCTTTCGAGATGCAACTCCAATTCTTGTAAGTGTCTCACGAACTTTCAGGAAGTCATCAGGTTCATTCAAAAGTACTTCTACCATTTGGTCTTGTGACCACTGTACCGTGGGTTCAACCGTAGTACTCATTTTCTTCCTCCAGTGTCAAGTCGTTGTTTAATAAAGGTAAGTTGTTCTTGTGTAAGAATTTTTAGAGCCTGTGATGCCTTCTCATTACTATAACCATAGTATTGTTTGACACATTCTAAGTCCTGGACTTTATCCTTACGGAGCCAAGGAGAGAATCTCTTTCTTTTCCTCAAAGTATTTAGATAAAAAGAATATTGCATATCTTTGTCAAGATGATGATGAATATTCATTTCATTAGCAAACATGACACAATCAAGATGCCCAGATAAACAACGATTGATAATGAAAGGGGGATAGTCCTTTACATGTTCTCTCAAGTCTTCTTTATTGAAATTAATCGAATTCAACCAATCCTTCAGTTCCATAATTAAATAGTAGCAATTCCTTTCTCTGTTTTTGCTCTCTCATATATTCACCAACAGACCTCATCGTATAAGTAAGGTCAAACTCAGCAGCATTCCACTTAGTAAAACGATCCTTTACAAGTTGATCTGAATTGTAACTAATCAGTTGTGGCATCTCACATTCATCACAATCAACCGCAAATTGATCATGGTCAAATCCTTTATGCATTGATCCCTTTTTACCATATAGATTATCCTTGATATCATAAGGTGGGTCAAGATATACAAAGGTATTTTCTTGATTGGTAAGAAGATAATCATATGAATAGTTACTTATCTTCCAGTGCTCAATAATCTTTGAATATCCTGGCAACTTCTCAATACCACGCAAACTAAAATTTGAATTAGATGCCTGCTGAGAAAAAGATGAACTTTCAGTGAGACCACTAAAACTACACTTGTTGACAATGTAAAAAGCGACTGCTCTTTCTAAATCAGTTTTATCCTTATCACAAATCCACAGTTTTGCATCATTGAAAAGTTCTCTTGCCTTTTCTGGAGTATTATTTTCCATCTTCAAGTCAACCAGAGCATCTTTCATCTCAACTCCAAACATCTGAAGTTGTTGCCAGAAGTTAACAAGAGGTTCATAAAGATCATTAACCCAAATCTTTAGATGTGGATATTTCTTAGTGATATGAATAGCAACACTGCCGCCACCAAGAAATGGTTCCCTAAAATCACTATAATCTCTCAAGTCTGGAAAGTAGGGGTCCATCTTAGTACAAGCACGAGACTTACCTCCAGGATATCTTAGAGGGGTTTTTAGTGTCTTCATTTATAGATATAGGAATCATTTCCAGCAACAACCTCAATAGATTGAAGAATCCTCAGAATACTTCCTGCCATCAATCTGTAACCACTTCCAACATAGAGTTGCCCAAGAACTACAGCAACAGTAGCAGTCCCCCAGAAAATGTAGTAAAACTTAGACTTAACTTGTGCCTTGACTTTTTCTTTTTTCATAATCATACAATCAGTTTTTTCTTATCGGGTGTAATCAGTTTAGATCCAAACATCTCACTATAACGCTTGGAGACATCTTCCTGTACAGGAACAATGTATACAATATGTTTTTTAGATACAGTAATCTCAGGATTATCCTGATCAATTACTGTTGCCCATGGTGCAAATCCTACACCAGTATTTGTAGGAAGAACTACCAGACCATTCTGAACGGTCACAGTATCATCAGTTTCAGAAACAAGTTCTGCAACTACTTCTTCACCAGTTGTAATACGAAACAGTTTTACATCAATCATTTGAATTCACACTCCACCATTAATTCAGTTAGACAAGCAAGCATATTTATTTCCTGATCTGCCACAAATGCCATTTGATACTGATACTTAGCAAGGCAAAGCACAGCAGCAGGAATACTATTCGGAACCATGGAATCATAACAAGCATCGTAAATACGACGCAGAAGTACAGAAGTATCATTATCCAGGTTGTTGACAACCCATTTACGAACTTCAGGGAAGTCCTTCTCTTTAAGTTTCTTAACCAAGTCATTTACTTTTACATCACTAAAGGTTGCAAGAATGCCAGCATCAATCTTGCCACTTGCAGCATATTTCTGACATTCATTCAGAACACGTCTCCAATCAGGAAAGTGCTTATTGATTAGTTCGACAAGTACTTTTGGATCTGCCTCCACATTCTCTGCCTCAAGTATAAACCTGAGACGGTTGAAGAACGTTGCTGCAAGTTTTGGTTTACTCTTGGAGTTGGTTGAAAAGTCAACACAGGCACATCTGGAATGGAGGGGTCCAATGATTTTGTTTTTGAAGTTGCAAGTGAAGATGAATCTGCAGTTGCCACTAAACTCCTCAGTAAATGCCCGTAGGAGGAGTTGTACATCATTGGTTGTGTTATCTGCCTCATCAATGATGATGACTTTGTGTTTTGCAGACGATGAAAGTGAGACGGTCGAAGCGAAGTTTTTCGCAGTGTTTCTGACAGTATCCAGGAATCTCCCTTCATCTGATCCATTGATGACATAAACGTCTACTCCTAATTGATTACATAATGCTTTGGCAACTGTAGTCTTGCCACATCCAGCAGGTCCTGCCAATAAAAGATTGGGGACTTCACCTTTATCCAAGAAGTCTTGGAAAGTTTTTTTAATATTCTCTGGGAGAATACATTCTTCAATGGTTTTGGGGCGATACTTTTCGACCCAAAGAAATTCATCACGACTCATTATCAAATCCAATCAGGTTTGCGATGGGGAAGTCTAACATAATTATCCTTTACCCATGGTTTAGATGCAATGTACATTTTATATTTGTCGTAAATATCAATACTCACATCATACTTGAACTCATCAGGTCCAGCAAAGACAAACGGTTTAGGACCCTTCCCAGAGCGTCCTGTGGGGTCTCCTGTGGGGAGAATCTCCCTTGCAGCATTCAGAGTCTGGAAGCAGGTGTGAACCCTGCCGTAGCGGGCAGCATACTCGGCACAGAGGGCAAACCCGTGAGCAAGCAACCAGTTCCAATTCATCACGAAATCGTTTGCCCAGATGGTACAGGGGTGATTACGAAAGGCACCCTTCTCAGTAGCATAGGGAGTCCCGTCTGCTTTAGGAAGAGTGCCAAAACCATGACCCCATTTGTCAGAGCATACGATAGCAAGCATCTGACAGGTCTCTAAGGGCATCTTGACGATGTGCTTATCAGGCAATACCTTTGCTGATTCCCAAGGGTCAGGAGAGGTTACGAAGATGTTCATTTGAACCAACCAACAAGACTAAAGATGTAACTTAGTCCCCAGTCTAAGGCAATGGGTGGAAATTCGTCAACTTGATTATAGACAATTTGTCTAGCTTCTAAAATTCGTTGTTTTCCAATAGAGTTGATATTTGCCTTTGATGCTTTGAGGAATTCATGTAGATCTTCACTGTTTCCTTGCTTGAAACCGCTGACATACAATTCACGAACTTCTCTCATAACAGATTCAGTTTCCTTAGAGAAAGTAACTGTGCCACTTCTGAGGGGGATTTCCATTCTCTTCATACACCCCATAGAAAACTTCATAGCATCTCTGGTTTCTTCAATGGTGAGTGCATCTGGGTCTTCGTCGCGAAACATATGTTGAATGACACCATTGCTACACTCAATTACACGAAGAATAGCAAGTTTATCTTTCTCATCGTCTGACATATTGTCAAACACATCTTCCCAATTTTTCATAATAAAATAGTAATCACTCTAAAGGTCTAATGAATTCATTAGAAATGATGTCAGTTGATTCTAACATCTTCTGCATATATTCTACACCCTTTTCTGGTGTTGTATGATCTCCACAAGTAAAAGCATCACATACAGCCATACTCTTCTCTGGCCAAGTATGAATGCTAATATGACTTTCAGCAAGCATAGCAATACCAGTGAGACCTTGTGGATCAAACTTATAGACATTGAGATTGAGGAGTGTAGATTTACACTCCTTTGCTGCATTGTAGAGAACCTTTCTCATATAGTTCTCATCCTCCATTAGGTCAACATTACACCCTTTGAGAGTAAAGAGGATATGTCTCATCAACCAAAACTGGAATCAGGTTCCAGAGCAATATAATAGATCAAGTCATGATTCTTGGAGGTAAACCTTGAAAGAAGTTTCTGAGAAACCACGACTTCATAGGTTCCAGGAAGAATCTTAATATTCTCTACTTTGAAGTTGAAGGAGAAATCTTTATTGGTTTCACCAACAACAATAGAGAAATCATTGGAGGTGTCATTCTTCTTGTCACGAATAACAAGTTTGACTACACCTGCTTCACCAACAGCAGAAAGGTCTGGAAGTTGATAGACAGCAGATGCTTTCAATAGTTTTTCAAGTTGCTCAGTGCTCAACTCAAAGCAAACATCTTCTGTGGGAAGATTGATTTCTTTATCTGGAGGAGTCACAATGACATTAGGATCAGCAAAGAAATACTTAGAGCGAGACTTACCCTCACGAATAACAACATATCCGTCTTGAGCAAAATCAAGTTCAGGACTTCGATGAAGACTCAGACCATTAAGAAATTGATTGAGATCATAGATACCAAAGTCTTTTGTAAAATCCTCAGATACAGTTGCCTCAGCAAGAATGTTCTTCATCACACTGATAGTCCTAAGTTTATTACCCTCTTTGAATAATATGGACTGGTTGATAGAAGAAAAATTCTTCAAGACAGAAATAGTTTTATCAGAGAGTTTCATAGAGTTTCGAATTTTCATCACTGAGGGTAGGTTTCACGATTTGCATTTTTATCATTGAAATGCATCAGGAGCACAGCATAATGCATAATCTTCATAATGTCACGCCTTGCTGTGCCTTTCTTATCATATCTAGAAGCATACTTTAGAATATTGGAGCGACAGAATGCTTCACCATCACCGCAGGCTTCAATAAGATCCAGAGTTTGAATCTTATCATCTCCTGCTGAGTAGTGGGCATTATATGTATCAGAAATATAATTGCTTAGTTCTTTGAGGATTTCATCCTCACTATACTTGAAACGATTTGGATTGCTGTTAGTCATATTCAATTCATCATACAAGAGAGACCAGGAGTTAGTCATATTATATCAGGACTTCACCTCCTCGTCAATGGGCATCTGGAAATCAGCATCAACTTTATCATACAGTTCCAAGAATGCTTGCTTGGTTTCATCATCAAAACGATTCACACAAACTTGGATTGCCTTTGCCTTATCCTGGAAGATGCTGTATGCCTTCACAATGTGGACCAGACGACGAGTGCTGATGATTTCCTCAATACCACCATCATAGAAGGTCTTGCGAATAATATCTGCCCAGTCAGACAATCGCTTACAGAATTCAGAATCAGCACAAATCTTATTGAGAATTTTCTGCTCAGTAGCAACTGAAGGATACTCTTGCTCAAAAGTTACAGGGAAACGCTCAAGGAATGCCTCATTCAGAACATTGGTGCCGATAAATCGACCATCATCAGAACCCTTTCCTTTAGTGTTAGCAGTTGCGAATACATTGAAACCCTTTTTAGGAGCAACCCATTTGCCAATTTTCTTTAGGAAAACTCCATTACCTTCAAGGATAGATTGGAGACAAAGAATTTTATTTGAGGCAAGATCAATCTCATCAAGAAGCAAAATAGCACCTCTCTGCAGTGCTTCAATGACAGGTCCATTGTGCCAGACAGTCTCTCCACCAACAAGACGGAAACCGCCAATCAAGTCATCTTCATCAGTCTCTACTGTGATGTTGACTCGAATGAGTTCTCTACCGAGTTGGGCACACGCTTGCTCGATAGAAAAGGTTTTACCATTGCCCGAGAGACCCGTGATAAACGTAGGGTAGAATAAATCGGACTTAATAATTTTCTTAATATCACTAAAGTTGCCAAACTGGACGAAGGAATCATCTTTCTGAGGAATAAGGTTTTGTTCAACTGCAGGCATTGCTGCAGGTCCATTATAAGTGACTTCCAATTCTTCCACAGTTTCTTTCGTTACTTCAAGATTCCACTTACCACGACTAACTTTATAATCAGTCAGTTTGTTGGTGATAGTCTGATAACTAAAATCATTCATGCTGCAAAATGCTTTAATCTCTGCAGAAGTCACAGATTCGCCGTAGGATTCGCGGAGACATTCGATGATGCGTTCTTTGGAGAGACTCATTTGCTTTGTTTGAACTGAAGTTATTATAGGGCATGAAAAAGGGGTCCGAAGACCCCAGTGGTCACTTTCCAGACCGTCCATACTTGTATCTTAGAGCCTGAAGACACCATGCTTGATGTAAAGACTTAGGACCATTCTCAAGAATTTCCATTACTTTAGGATCCTTCTCTGATGCTTTCGCAATTTCTTTCCAGTTGTCTTTGTATTTGGTCATGCTACAAGAGTAATAAACTCACCGAGAACTTTTTTATTTAGTTTTTTTGTCTTCAAAGATTTAATGAATGCGGACTTGATCTTTGCTTTAGTTGCACCATCATCAACTTCAAAATCAGATTCCTGTGAAAGTGAGGTTGAAGAGATACCAAAGTATGCATGATATCCAGATTTCTTGATATTGAAACTACGCAGTTTCTTCCAATCATTCAGAAGTTTGATATACTCATCAGAGTTTAGAGAATAAAATCCTTTGAGGAATGCTGAGGCATCCCGATTCTCAAGAACACGAATGCCAATAAAGTTAACTGTAGGAAAGTTATCGCGAAGATTTTTAAGCATCATGTCGGAAAATTTGTTCCATTCGTAAGGAACTTTATAAGTATTGCCAGTCTTACGATCTCGAAGGAAAGTAATTCCACCTGGAAGTTGACGAACTCCCATAAAAGATTTGGGATCCCAACGATTCTTAATTTCAACATGACTAGTCAAGTGTCCTGCCTCACCATCTGTCAGAACGATACACTGAACTTTTTGTAGTTTATTCTTTTTCTGAAACTGAGGAAGAATTTGATGAAGACTTACAAATGCTTCATTTAGAGGAGTTCCAGAAAGACTTAAACGATTAGGAACAGAATAAGGTGATCCATAAAAATTAGAGAAAGACTTTGCAATTCTCCAGATGTTAATCATCTGATGCTCAAGTTGTTTACTATTTGTCCTGCTAGTAAAAAGATTCATCATAGAAAATCTGCTATCAACAGCAAGGAGATTCTCTTTCCTCACATAGGACCAAGCAAACTCTCCAGTATCTTCAGGAAGTTTCCACTCACATGTGAATGCATATACCTCAAATGGAATAGATACTTTCTTACAAAACCAGACCAGATTATAAAGTTGCTTGATGGTATCAGGTAAGACTTTACTCATAGATCCACTCCAATCAAGAACAAAAATCAATCCATGATTCTTACCGTCAGGAAGAACAGAAACTTTCTTGAACAAATCTTCATTGTATTTGTAAGTATGAAGTTTGGATGTGTCAAGAACACCAGTGCGGGCAGTTGTAGCACGGGCATAAGAGTCTGCTGCCTTACGACACTCAAACTCTTTTACAAGATAGTTCACTTCTTTCTGTGTAGATCTTTTGAACTTTTTGAAATCTTGATCCACACTTTCAAAAATACTTTGTGAGATATTAATTTTCTGATTATTGAACCAAGTATCAATCTCTTTGTGAATATCATCATTGTCAGCAATGATGTGCTTCAAATCGACTTGAGGAATCTCAACATAGATATTTTCATGTGAATTATCATTGATAAGATTCTGCAGAT
>Ga0213860_10000541_pt1 | contig 15136 bp, 17 predicted proteins | sample PICome_3_FD_160118 | JGI IMG/M metagenome (GOLD analysis project Ga0213860, IMG submission 160118) | Coastal seawater microbial communities near Pivers Island, North Carolina, United States - PICO550 | ecosystem: Environmental > Aquatic > Marine > Coastal | place: USA: North Carolina...
CCACGGTCGATGACGCAAAGGTTGCGCGGCTTGAGGAGGAGTTGCGCCAAGCCGAGGAGGACCTTGACTTCTACAACCGTGACGAGCCGGACAATACCAAGTACCCGAAGTACAGAAGTTGGAGGCAGTTAGTTGCTGCTGTCGAGGCGGGAAAAGACCCTCGGTTCTACAGTGTAGATATAGAATTCGACGACTCCTTCGGCACCGAAAAGATATACATCGTCAACACACGGCCCGGCTACGAGACCGGCTCGGGCACGGTGAATTTGATGGAAGGGACCGCAGCTAACGCGGTTGCGTCTGCCAATGGAACCACTCGGGCTACCAAAAGCACGGACACCGCCGGGGTTGTACAGTCACTGGAGGGTAACCTCGAGGTAGCGAAGAAGCGCCTCGCCGAAGCCAAGAAGGCCCCGGTCGATGACGTAGCCAAGCGGGCTGCTGTCGAGGGCGTCAGCGTGGAGGAGTTCACCAAGGAGCAGCAGAGGGTAGAGCTTCAGCGGAAGGACGCGCTGTCTCGGCAGGCGAAGCGGGAGCTGGATGGGCTGAAGGGTAAGACCGATAAGGAATCCAAAGCCAAGCGGGCAGAGCTCAAGGAGTTCATGTCCAACCTCGGCACCATGTCCGTGGACGAGGCGCAGGCGAAGCGTCAGCCCAAGGCCCGTGAGCAGAAGGCCGTCTACCACGTTACGTTCGAAGAAAACACTGAAGGAATCAGGAACAATGGCCTGATGAAAGACAGGCCGGGGACTTTCGAAAGAAAGACAGGGGGGCAGTTCGATACCGCAGGGAAAACCTTTGCGTTCGAGAATTTGACAGACGCATTGGCTTGGGCTCAGATGAGCAAGGACATGTTCCCGGATAATCCGCTTGCTCTGGTTGTAGTTCGAAAGGGTGATAAGGTATTTGACAAAGACCCCTCCGTGTTCTTGGGGTCTGGTGTCTTTACTCAAGACGAGGTCACTAAGGACGACATACTTAGCGTGGAGCCTTTGGCACCTTACTTCCGTGCGAAGGGCACGCCAATGGAGGGGATGTTTACGCCCAAAGCCCGTGAGCAGCGTGCCTCGGAGGTGTTGGGTCGGTACAAGTTCCGTCCAGACGGGAGTCTGATTGGGGACAGCCGCCTTGCCAACGAGCTGCGTGGGTACATGCGGAAGTTTGGCTTCGGAGTGGAGCAGTTCGGAGACCGTGACAATAGGTTCTACATCGTAGACGAGCGGGGACGCCGGGTCAAGCCTGCCGACGTCATTGCCAGTGACGAGGCGTTTATCGCAGAGCGAGAGGCCATCGAGACGGAGCAGCGTGAGGCGCAGGCCGCAGAGAGCTTGGCTCGTGCCGAGGCTGAGGAGCGTGCGCAACAGGAACTGCAACAGTACCAAGACGAGTACCAAGACTTCCCCGAAGCCATGGTCGCCCCGCCGTCCCGCCTTACTCCACGGCAGCAGCGGGAGTCCCTTCAGGACGCCGCCGCCGGGTTTGACGATGCCTCGCTGGTCAAGTTCGCAAAGGAACGCGGGTATTCCGACAAAGCCATCCTCGCTATCCGGCCCGGTGCAAAGGATGCGATTGCGGCATACGACGCGCAGGCCGCACGACTCAGCCGAGAGGTGCAGGGTATCATCGAGCGAGCCCGAGCACGAGCACGCGGCGACAAAAAGATTCAAGCCATCGAGAACAAGGGTCTGCGCACAAAGGCTGTCAACGACCGCATCATCAAAGACGTCAAGGAGTACATCAAAAAGAGCAAGATGTACGAGGAGGCTTCCGATGTCGGTCGCGAAGCCATGCTCCGTGCGGTAGATAAGCAGATGGGTCGACGCGTCAAGGCTGCCCCGTCCGTTCTAAAGATTCTTGACTTGACCCCAGACAAGGGGGTGCTCATCGACAAGAAGAACCTCATCGAGCAGATTCGTGCCATGGCGCGTAGCTCCAAGGCTACCGCCGCTGCGTCACGAGAGATTATGCGTGAGGTAGGTAAAGACATCGCCAAACTCAAGGCAACGGGTGCCATCACCGGCGCTCAAGCCACGGCGATTCTTAGGAAGCTGACGGCCATGGACCCTTTCAATCCGGTTCAGGTAGAGAACTTCGTCAACTATGCCGCACGCGTGTTTGCTGAGGCTGAGCACGCGCAGGAGGTGAACCGCCTGAACAAGCTGCGCAAGCGGGCATACAAGAACGCGGGTAAGAAGTTGGGTATCGCACAGGACCTGATGCCCATGCTGCAAACGCTGCTCAATATCGACGCGGGCCTTATCCCCGAATCTGTCTTCGAGCAGTACCAAAAGTTGGTCAACGACTTGGGTGAGCGCAAGGCCGTACTCGATTTGGATGAGCGCACCAAGGTGTATGACGACGTGGTCAACATCATGGCTGGCGTCAACGAGGAGCTGGCTAAGAAGGAAGAGTTGTTCGCCCGCTACGATTCGTTCCAGCCCAAGGGTGATAGCGTAAGTGCCACCATCGACGCTATGGTGGAGCAGGAGTTGCTGAGCGAGGACGAGGTGGACGTACTGAAGAAGTATGCCAACGAGCTTCGGGAGAAGGATACGATGACCGAAGAGGAGAAGGAGGCCGCTAGAGAGGAGGAGCGCGTAAAGCTGATGGCAGCTATCCGCAACCTGCCCAAGCTGAAGCGGGCCTTCCCTACTCAGAAGGAGAACCAGCTCGTAGACAGGTTCAATAAGCTCATGCGTACCCAAGGTGTCGACGGGTTGAGCAACGCCGACCTGAAGAACGTACTGCGTGTGGCCGACAACATCCAAAACGGATTCTTGCCCCATACCGCGCAGGTATTGGTGGAGCAGGTCGAGGTCAACAACAGGGCTGTCATCGTAGAGCAGGCGGTGAAGGAGGCCAAGCTTCCGAGGATTGCTAGGGTTCGAGCACTGTTCGATGGCATAACCAACGACACTGCTATTGCAAGAGTGGTTGAACGCAACCCACTGAGGTTTATAGACCAAGTTTATGGGGACTACAAGAGTAGCCGCATCTACGACGCTGTGTTCAAAGACTTGGCTTCGGGATACGCCTCATACAAGGCCGACATCATGGGCGTTCAGCAACGGTTGGATAAGGTGGAGCAGAAGCTCATCAACTCGCTCAACCGCAATCCCAATAGGATTACGCGCTCCAAGTTCCTCATCGGAGCTTACATGATGCAGGCGGAGTTTGATGCCAACCCCACCGTACCCGGGGTGTTTGATGCTGTGAGCCTCCTCGATGCTACAATCGAAAAGTCAAAGAAGTCGAAGGGCCGCGCATACTACAGTGCGGCTACGGCAGATATGCTCTCGGACATCCGCAAAAAGATTGATGGCAAGTCGGCAGAAGAAATCCGAGAGATGCTCAGCGAGGAGGAGCGTGCCGTGGCTGACGAGATACGTGCGGTCAACGACGAACTCACGCCCAAGGCTGAGTACGTAGCCGGCGTCCTGCGTGGCGTTCCGTTCCGCCCGTTCTCACAGTACTTCCACCGCATCGTACTCAAGGCTGACGACAAGCAGGGCCTGAAGGGTGTTGACGCTCTCATCGACCAAGCCAAGACGCGGATGCGTCGGCCATCTACCAAGGCACAGAACGTGCAGGCGCGGCAAACGACGTCGCCACCGGCGGTCAACTTCGACCCGTTCGCTTCAGCCAAGCGTGGCGCTAGGTACATCCTCACAGACTACCACATGACCGAGGCGGTACGAACCAACGCAAGGCTGCTCAACAAGCTTAGTGACGCAGAATTTACTAGGAAGCAGCGCAAGTTCTTGAACGCCATAGACGACGCGTCAGAGACCGCAGTGACTGATGCGCTGGTACAGTCGTATACCATCTCTACCGTTATGGAGAAGGTGTTCGAAACGATTAAGCGTCAGGGTTACCGCGTTGTGCTTGCCGACCTGCCGCGTATGGCGGCAGAGTTGAAGTCCAATATTTTGATGGTGATGACGGCTTTCCAAAGGCAGTTCCTCACCGGGGTGGGCAAGTACTACAAGACCATGGCCACCAACGGTGGTGATGTGCTAAAGAATGTCGGTAGCGTACAGACGACAAGGCTGTATGCCGACAGTGGAACCATCTCTTCGCGCATGGTAGAGACCATCCGCAGCGCCAGCGGACCGGAGCGCAACGATGCGGCCAATGCCGTATCCAACAGGATGAAGCAAATTTGGGCATACACGGGCGCCTCGTGGGGCGGTGCCGTAGGACAGCTTGCCGACACCATGATTACCACGCCGGATAAGCTGGCTACACGCCCCGTGTGGTTCGGTACGTTCGCCTTGGAGTTCAAGGAGCAGGCGGGACAGGAGGTTGACTTCGATAAGATTGCTGCCAATGACGAGGCGTATATGGCAGAGCATGCCGAAGCCATCAAAGCAGCTACTGACGCTGCCGACCTAGCTTCTGTACAGGTGGGAGCTACCGACAACCCGTTCCTCGGGATTGTCAACTCCATGCGTAAGCCCGATGCAAAGAACCTTTACAGGGTTGTCAATAGCTACATGACCCGATTCCTCGTGTTCGAATTCGTTTCTGCTCGCACGGCAGTCAACGCCATGGTGGGCAATGGTATGATTAGTCCTATGCAGGGATTCAAGCTCATGCTTGGCGTGACGGGCCGTATGATTTCGTATGTATTCCTTGCCAATATCCTGCGAGATGCAGTCGATAAGGCGCTTGAGATTGATGACGAAGATGATGAAGCTGTGGGAGAGAAGCTTGAGGATGCGGCCTTGAGTTCTATGTTGTCTCTTGTTCTTGGCGGCACCTTCGGAGCCATACCCCGTGGCCTTGCCGCAACGGGGGTGGAGTACTACAACAGGATGTTGATGGAAGACGCCGGCCTAGACTACGAGTACGAGGACCAAATCTTGATTCCGCTGATGAACCCAACTACTGAGGGGCAGGCGTACAAGAAAGAGGTCAACGCCCTTATACGGGCGTCGGGTCCGTACAACCCCATACTTAGGACGGCAGAGTTAGGGGCAAGGATTGGCCTTGAGGAACCCAAGAAAAATCGGGAGGCTATCAAGCGCCGTGACGCAGAAGTATATAGGCTCGGCCTAGAGGTGCTCGGCCTGATGGGGATGGTGCCGCTCTACAAGGATATCAGGCGCGTGATGGTAAAGCAAATCTATAAGGACATCGACAAGGAGGATACGCCAGAATCAATGGGAGAAAAGATTAGGCAGAGGACGGAGGAGATGAAGAAGAAGAGAAAGCGTACTAAATAACCCAATGCACATCGACCGCGCGAATCTCGCAGTCCTCGTTGACGCAGAGCCATGAGACCATGAGGCCCTGCTGACCATCCTCGTCAGAGTCGTGGTCACCAGTCCACATCATGTTCTTACGGCACTGCGGGCACTTCATAATCCGTTGTATAGCCTGTTGATTTTGAGTAGCGTCTCCTCCAACTTGTCGCGCTTGGTGCGCCAGCGGATGACGTTGAAGATGTCCTCGAGGTGGCGGTCCTCCTTGGCTTGCTGTCGGTAGGCTTGAAGCTCAACGAACATCTTGTTGCGCTCGTTGCGCATCTCGATGAACTTCTTGCGGAGCTCGCGGCCAGAGTAGTAGTACACCGGCTCCTTGCCTGCGTACTCCTCGCGGCACTTGACGAACCGCTTGAGGAAAATTTTGTCCGTCTCCATCAAAGCCTCGCCACGGTTCCAGTAGTGCAGTACCGTAGCGTGGTTGCGGTTTAGAATCTTGCCGATTTCGGAGCAGCCCAAGCCCTGCTCACGCAGCAGGAGGGCGAAGGCAATGCGGCCATCGACATGGTGGCGCTTGCGGCAACGGGTGTACACATCGGAGTCGAATCCGTTGCGGACGATTTCTGCGAGGCGCTTGACCTCGTCGGGGTGTTTGGGTGAAATCACGATATGACCAGTTTATTGTCGACCATCATGTCCAAGTAGTCGTCTACTTCGACAAGGCGGAAGTCGAGGAGGACGGGGACCCAGCCCTCCATATTGTAGTATTCAAATTCGTAGAAGACGTGCGAGCCCACCCGACCCCCGGCAACCATGGTGTCGTCGTCGGTGTACTCAAGTTCTTCGATAGCACTGTTGATTTGCCGAAGTACGCGCAGGCGGTGGTGGGCAGCCAACTCCATGACGCCGTCCACGAACCCTTCGTCCAACTCGTACGAAGAGTCAACCTCGATATACTTCGGTCTCGATTCCATGTTGCCTCAACTCTTTCATCCGGTACTCCTGTAACTTCGATACCGCACCCTTCGGTCGCTTGACCTCAGAGAAAATAACACCGCTGTCAGGAGGGATAGCAACGAGGTCAGGGATGCCGTTCTTGTTGGTCTTGATGAGCTTGATGACGTAGTAGCCCTGCTCCTCGAGTTCCTTGATACGGCGTGTCTGAATCTGTTGCTCGGTCATCCCACCTACAAGGTAAAAATGAATTCGCAGAGAGGTATGAGGACGGCGCAGGAGGTGTCGCTGTCCCCCATCCACTTGGTGCTGCCCATCTGCCAATAGCTTCGGGCTATGCGCTTGAGCCTCTCCACCTCCACGATGACGATGACCTCCTTGTTGTGGTCGCCATCGAAGATGAAGCACCAATAGTCCGCCTCCGTAGTGGCGATTCCGGAAGGCTTCCCTCGGCTCTCGAACTCGACGGCGAGGTTGCGGGTTCGGCCAATCCAACTGTCGGTCTTGACCTCGATGGTCTTGTCTTCGAGGATGGCAGCAAGGTGCTCTTCGCCGAGCTGGCCTACCCTTAGGTCGTGTCTGAAATCATTGTTGTATTCCACGTTTTGAAGTGACTCAGGGTATAGTCTTTCTTTTCGGTTACGGCCTTGTATACCTGCGTCTCGATGCCGCGCTCCGCGAAAACCCAATATATGTCACTCTCGGTCCTGTCCTTGGTCGTCATCCTATCCCGCGACTGCCAGTAGCTGGTCGCCGAGAAGTCGATGTTGTAGTACACCAAGGCCACGGCTTGGCGCAAGGAGATACCTTCCCTTCCGCTGACGATTTGTAGGGCTATGCTCTTGTCGCCGTCATAAAATTCCTCAAGGTCTGTAGTCAGCTCGTCGCCATACACGTCCTGCAAAGCCTTGAGCTCGGCCTTGAACTTGTAGAAGATGCCAATCTTCTGTCCGAGGAACTTGTCGTAGATGAACTGCGCCTTGCTGTGGTCGAAGACCATGGCCTTGCCGCTCTCGAACTTGACCGTACCGGAGTACATCTGATGCAGCTTCTGCATGAGCTTGACCGGGGTGTCGGCCAAGACAACCTCCTCGTTGCCGTCGATGACGCGGTCCTTGCGGAGGCGCTTGCACAGCTCGTACGTACGTGCCTCCATAGGGACACGCAAGATGTGCTCCCGCAGGTCGCTCTTGAAGCCTGCCTCGCGCTGGCTGAAGCTAATCATATACGGCTGCATAGCCGTCAGGATACTCGGCAAGCCCTTGTTGTAGAACTTGATGGGGAGGGAGTTAACTATCTGAGTCTTAACGTCTACGTAGTCGTCGCAGAACCTATAGAAGTTCTTGTACCCAGAGAATGGGTTCCCCTTGATTCCATACACCTGATGGTACATCTGACTGTACGACTCCGGGGTCGGAGTGCCGGACAAGAGGATGACCTTGCTCTTCCGCACGAGGTCGCGCACAGCCTTGGCGCGCTTGCTCGGCTTGGGGAAGGCACCCAAGCTGTGGGCTTCGTCCAAGATGACCACGTCCCAGTTCTTGTGCGGCAGCTTGTGCATGCTCTCGTAGTTGATGGCGAAGAACTCGTACGAGGGGCACAGCTTCATGGCGTCCTCACCCACGCTATGCAACGCCTTCTTCTTGGTCAAGAACAAAACACTCTGCGCGCATAGCTCTTCGGCGATGCTCAGTGCCGTCAGCGTCTTGCCGGTGCGCACCTCCATGGCGAGGTATACGAACCCGTGCTGCTCGACGATGCGCTTGGCGCGGTATGCGATGCGCTTCTGGTAGTTCCTCAGTTCCATTGCAGTTCGGTTTGTTCTTCGGTGGGCTTGCGGATGCGGAGCCAGCGGCCGGCGCTGTCACGCCCTTCTTCCGGTGCCAAGCCGTACTTGTGCATGCAGTACGCCACGAGCCACTTGTAGAACTTGGTGCGCGAGATGCTTTGCTTGGCCTTCGGAGCGTAGTCCGGATACTCCTGCACGAAGTCGAGGTATACGTCGTGCTTGTACAGCTTGGCGTACGGCTCGAGCGTCTTGTTCTCCTCGCCACCGATGAGGCCGCACCACTCGATGAAGTCGTGGCTCGTCTCTGCCGAGAGCTGACGGATACCAAGGTTGATGAACTTGCTTTCGACAAGGCCGGTAGCGAGGTACCCGCGCAAGCAGGCGACCATATAGTTATCGAACTTGCACCAATCGTCGTCGTCCCAATCTGCGAAGAAGTGCTTCTTGAATTCGTGGATGGGAGTGAACGCTTTGCTGTAGTACTGGTGTAGCTCGAGCTCCCACTTTCTCCGCGCGAAGCTGTTGCCTGCACCCTTGATGGCATAGTTGGTGGTGATGCCAATCTTGGGGGACTTCTCGAACGGAATCTTGATGGCGTCCTTGTTCTTCTTCTCCAAGGTCAAACCCTCTGTGACTACGCTGAATAGCCTTTCGAAGTCAAAGTTCTTCTTTACGTCATCGAAGCAAAGTAGTTGAGTGTCAGCACTTACGAGCTGATAGGGAAAGCTTCGCTCGAAGGCGAACGCCTTACCGTCTATGACTACCAGCTTCTTCATCTTGGATAGGGCCGCCATGAAGAGGCCCTTGCCCGTCCCGCCCTCGGGGTTGTCGCTGATGACCTCGTCGTTGAGGATGACCGCAGGGGAGTAGCTCAGGTTCTTGTAGCCGTGGAGCATATACCCGATGGTCGACTCCATGCTCGCCGTACGGGACTCGTCGCCACCGCAGATGTTGGTAATGAACTTCTGATAGTCGAAGCCATCGTAGCCGCACTCGTTGAACGCGCGGTCTATGATGTGGTCGCTCCATACGTATCCGCCGAGGTCGAGGTAGTCGATGCTGGTCACAGCCTCAGGCGTAACGCGCACGGCGCAGTTGCGATAGTACAGGTACGCCGAGTCCTTGGTGTCCTCCATGAAGTACACGTCGATGGTGGCCAGCAGGGTGAGGAACTCCTCACGGAAGTAGCGCACCGCATCGGCGAAGAAGTTGTAGATGGTCTTGTCGTCGTGCTCCAAAAGGTGGCCGAGGACGAAGTCCTTTATCTCCTTCTCTGACGTGTGGTCGATGAGGTTGTTGGTGACGCGCACGAAGACGTAGTTCTTGCTGCCCTCGGGGCAGTACTTGTAGAACCCGTTGTCCTCGAGGAACGTCTTGAAGTCGAGCGGCACAATCTTGATGACGCCCTTCTCGGTCTTGGTCCAGAATGTCTGCTCCTCGTTCTCTCGCTCCACCCGTTCGATGACGGAATCAATTACGTCGCTCTCCAGCTTGGACTCCTTGAGTTGGGAGCGGACCTCTTTTTTTGACACGCCACGCTTGAGCTGTGCCTTGATGTTGTTGATGCGGTCCGAGTCCTCGTAGTACCGAGTGCCGTGGTTGGCGGTGTTGCTGTATGCCGAAGCCAGCGTACGCTCAATCTCGTCGGCCTTGAAGTCGGGCTGCTCGAACTGCCGGAGGATGTGCGAGGCGAGGCTGCGGTTCACGCCGAAGTCGTTGAACGCCATAGCCAGTTTGTATAGGTTGGCGTTGCGCTCACCGTCGACCATGCCGTACTTCTTGGTCCACCACTTCAAGAGGATGTCGACGACCTTGTTCTCATCGGTGATGGGGATGGTCGGCGCATCGCGTATGGCCTCGACCTCTACGTACTCTGCTTCCTCGACCTTGGTCCAGACCGAAGAGTCTTCGTTGATGTAGATGAGCGGGTCGAAGCTCTCGTAGCATACCCGGCTCACGTTCTTGCACGTCTTATCGAAGTGCTCGGAGTTGAAGTGTTTCTCGAGGGCATTGAAGTAACTCGTATGATTGTCAGGGTCTTGCATGATGCGGACCAAGACCTTGAGGCCATTGCCGGACGGCGAGGTGAAGACAGAGAAGACGTGCTTGTCTTTGCTAAGTCGCTCACGCTCAGCCATCATGAGCTTCTTGGTCTTGTATCCGTCGAAGTCGAGGCAGATAAAACCACTGTGCTCCAGTAGGTTGGCGTCGCTGCGCTTGTTGAATGTCCCGGAGAAGCATACCGCAGGGAGCCCCTTCTTGAGCTCGTTGCGGGCGGACTTGTCTTTCTCCTTGCGGATGCGAGTGACCAAATCTTTGGACGCTCCATCGCGGATTCTACCAAGCACAAAGTCCACGGAGCGGTGGAACGGAGTCTCCGTTTCCTTGATGTCCTTGAAGATTGTGACGATTCTTGACATAGTTGTGTCGATTTTGGTGTCGGTTTTCTGGGGTCAACTCCCTGAGTATCAGGAGTAGTGTCGAAAATGTCGATTATTCTTCTCGTATACGTAGGAGAAGAGAAGGAAGTAAAGAAAGTAAAAGAGAGAGTAGGGGCCAACGAAAAACGACATTCGCGTCATGAGATGAAGGAGGGGACCGAAGCCCCCTCCCCACTCATCACAATGACCCAATCCAATCAGAACGGGGTATCGTCAGCGTTGTCCTGTTTCTTCGGCTCCCACGTGTCGAGCTCGAAGTAGTAGCGCCCGTCTTGGGCTTGCTTCATCTCGAAGTTAATCCAGCCCGAGGGCTTGGCGTTCTCCTTGAGGAAGGTAATAAATTCGTCAGTCTTGATGCCAAGCTTGGCCTTGACGAAGTCGGGAGCACCCTCACGGGGTTGGCTCCAATTCATGGCGGGTGCAAAGACCCTGTCTTTCTGGTCGCTCATAGCGTCTCTTTGATGTAAAAGGTTTCGATGTTGTGTGTGGCATCGGCTCCGAAGAACCGGTCGTAGACCTCGAGGGCCCGCTCAACTTTATCCCTGCCACGGCGGACGAAGTCGTCACTGGTATCAAACATGCCCATCCTACCCGTCTTCTTGTCGATGGCGTAGAACACCATCGGTTTGCCGAACAGGCTTTGGTAGATATAGGCTTGACTGTCGTAGCCATACTTGCGTGCCGACCACTTGAAGTCGTCGAGGTTGCTCGTCGTCTTCAGGTCAATGATGCAGTCGGTACCAAGGATGTCTGCCTTCCCTTTGAACTGCTTGCCCATGATGGTGCCCACGGCGGGCTGCTCATAGACGTTGCCTTCGTCACGGATGGTATCGAAGAAGTCAAGGTTGCCAAGCATCTTGTCGGTCAGCCTCGTGATGTTCTCCTGCTCTTTGCAGAGGAGCATGAAGGGCACACCGGCCTCGGCACAGGCGTCCTTGTACTTCTTGGTGTTGCGGCTTGCGGCATCGACACACACTACGTTAGCCGCCTTCTCCGGCTCAAGGATGAGCTGATGGAAGAGGCGACCCCCGGCGAACGCAGGGTTGTCCGGAGTGGGTACGCCATACTTGGATGGGTCCTCGAGCAGAACCTTGATGTCCGAGTTGGACAGGAACTGCCGGCCGAACTTGCCGTAGTACTGGCTGTCGTCACGCAGCTTGTCGATGATATCGCTCATGCGATGTTGTCCTTCAGGGCCTTCTGAACCTTGGTGCTCACCTTGTACTTGGTGCGCAGGTTCTTGAGCAATTCGTCGATGCCCAACTCCTTGTTGGCCACCACGTATTTCAGGACCTTGCCCCAATTCTCGTCGTCCACCTCGAGCGAAATACGCTGTTTGGGCTCTTTAGAGGGGGCTTCCTTGGCCTCGGACGGTTGCGATGGAACATCTTCACCCGTCCACAGAGATAGGCCAAGGCCATGCATCGCAATCGCCTTAGCGGTGGCGCGTTGGATAGCCTTGTTGACGTCCATGCTGGTCACCTTGTCCACCGAGATGGAGTTGTTGCGGTAGTCCATGACCGGAAGCATGTCGATGTGCTCGATGTCATTGACCACGATGCCGACCTTGACGTAGCAGGTGCGACCGTCGGTGAAATAGTTGAGCCCGGTGTGCTCGCTTTCGTAGACGATGCGTTGGGCCTGAGGGTAGAGCTGCTTGAGCATGTGCCATGCCTGAGCCCACGACAGGTAGTCGAGGTTGCCCTTGCGCTCCACCTTGGGGCGCACGTCGATGCCACTGAGGTGGCCGTAAACTGACTCGTGTTTCATTTGAGTTGGTTGATTAGAGTGGTGTAGTCGGGGTCGTTGGCGATGTGTTCTTCCACGCGCTTCAGACCATGGGCGATGGAAGGTAAGTCGATATCGTATCCGTTCTCTGTCATGTACCGCTTGATGTAGGTGTTGGTCATCGGCCGGTCCTTGCACAGGTAGTACAGCATGTGGCGGGCGTCAACTACGTCACGCGATTTGTCTTTGGTGAACAGTCGCTCTCGGGGGATGTCGAAGCGGGCACTGACCCGGTCGACATAGGTTTCGAAAATGTCTCGTTTCATTCGAGTTCGTCGGTTAGGATAGCGGTGCCGACAAGATGCCGGCCCGCAATGTTAGATGCAGTCATGTTGGTGGGCAAGCCGAGAAGCAAGCCTTCCTCGTTGACCACAAGGAATTGTTTGCCGGGCAGGTAGACAAGCTCAATCAAGCCGCCGACCACCTGCTGGAGGTCGTGCAGGGAGAGCGGCCCTTCGACCGCCTCCCTGCTACCATCGAGGTGTAGAATCTCAGTCATCAGAAGAACCTTGTGACGCCACGCTTCTTGTGGTTGTACACCCGCTCGAACATGCGCATGTACTCCTGCGTATTGCCGGCGTGCATGAACAGGTGGGGGTTCATCTCCGCCTTCTTGAGCAACTCCTGCCACTCGAAGCCCTCGACGGTACGCATGCACCGCAGGAAGGCCGTGACGAAGTTGTTGTTCAGGTAGAACGGGAACCGCTTGAACTGACTCAATGCAAACAGGCGCTTGAGCGCGTCCTCTTTGCTCGACTTGAACTCCCACGTCCCGCCACCAAGGCTCAAGCCCTTGCCCTGCTTACTGCTTGCCTGAGAGCTACTGCCTTGGGCAAGGTGCGAGGCCGCACGGATAGAGAACTTCGGGTCTACCTCTTGGCACTCGGCGTGGAACTCGAGCAGCTTGATGTAGTTCTCGTTGCCCTGAGCGGCGTAGCTGTTGACCTTGTCCATGATGGACCATGGCTTGCTCATGTTGTTGAGCTGAACCACTTCGCTCATGTCCATCTCATCACGGATGATGTACTGCACAGGCAATCCCAACTCCCGGCACGCATGGAAGCGGTGCTGGCCGTCGATGATGTTGCCATCAGCAGTGACGATGATGGGTTGGATGAGACCGTGCTCCTTGATGTTCTTGGTCAAGCGCCGGACATGGGTGTCGTCGACACCACGGTTGAGTTCGTTGAAGTCGAACTGCGAGTAATCACTTGTTTCGTGAATCATAATCGAGGATGTATTCGGTGATGGCATTGAACTGTCGGGCGGCATGGATGTCGAAGTCGCAGTGGCCGTAGCGTTGGCTACGCATCCACTTCCGGAAGCCGTTCATGTCGTACCCAATGTGATGGATGCTGTCGATGAAGTGCAAGTAGAAGTCGGTGACGAGACCGTCTTGCAAGGCGTTGCAGAACCCGTTGTTGTAGTACTCGTGCTGAAGGCGACCCAAGGCACGGATGGCTTCGCCGTACGGCGTGTCGGCCTCGCCGCTTGCCGGGACGTGCTTGTCCCACAGGGCGTCCCACTCCGCCTGTCGGGGGTGGTTACCGTCCCATAGCGTAGGCTCGGTCAGTTGAATGGTCAAGAGACCGTCCTCGTAACCGTGTGACTCCGGCGTAACAATCTTGCCGTCGATAAGGAAGCGAACCTTTTTTGTGTCAGGGTGTCGCTCAATCACCCTGTTCCATTCTGTCAAGAACATGTTGTATTGTATTGATGGTGTCTATTAGTGCCTCCCAGACCACGTCGTCGTACTGACGCTCGAGGTATCCGTCGGCGATTTCTCTTAGGTGTTTCTTCAGGTCGCACAAGTCGTCGTACTGCGACGGCATATAGCGTCCCTCATCTTCTGGATTCATTGCTTGCACGCCTTGTATCCCATGAACGTCTCGGCAGACATGATGGACAAAGCCATCTCTCGGCACGCCTGCAAGTGAGCCTCGCGGTAGGCTTGGAATATCAAAGCGTCACGAGCGTCGTCAGGTAGGTCTTCGATGTTGCCCTTCCAAAAGTGGTATCCAAGGTTGATGAACGACCACCACCACTCCTTGCCGGCCCCCTCAATCCAACTCTCTGCGGCGAGCATGCGCTCGGTGTCGTCAAAGGCCTCCCACACAGAAGGCACACCGGACAGCCCGTTGCCAAGGACAAGCTGATAGCACTTGTTGTAGTAGCCCTTGATGAGGTCGAGGTCTTCGTCTTCCAAATCCTCCTGCTCCATCCAAGCCGTGAGCCTGTTGTTGAAGTGCTCCATCTTGACCGAGTGAGCCATCTCTTTCGAGACGCCCATCGTCAGCATCTTCGGCTCGACGAATACGCCGACCAAAAGCTGTCTGAAATCCTCGTTTATCATGACGGCAGACTATCGAAGTTCTTGCTCTCCAAGTGACGAAGCTCCTGACGGAACTCCGGCCTTGTCATTAGAGCCGCACGCTTGAGCTCGTAGTTGAGCAGGTTGTTAATCTGACCCACAATCTTGGCTTGGGCGTTGGCGGTGTTGATGTCGACCTCGGCACGGTCGAGGCGGTCCATGGTGTCACACAACTTGTGGAACAGGACCTTGGTGTTTATCGTATTCATTGTTGGTTATTGTACTCGTTGTCGTAAGGGATGTGTGCATACTCACCTGCCTCACGCATACTCCAGAACTCGTTGGGCGCACCCGGCATGCGGTTGTGCTCTTCGAGATACAAGGGGTTGTCGTAGTCGGACAGGTCGTACACGGCGCTCTCAGTCATCTCTGCCTCGGCGTTGTCGAGGGACTTGTGCTTGAAATAACTGTGTCGAGCGAGGCTCATGATGAGCTTGTCGCCAAGGCGGGTGATGACCACGCCGTATTCGCATGGGTCGTGGTCACGCTTGTAGGCCAAGTCCTCGGCCAATCGCATCATGCGGGTCCAGTGCTCGAAAGCATCTTGGGTGAACGCATGCTTGATGTCAAGCTGTGCCTCGTTGGG
>Ga0213860_10000542_pt1 | contig 15122 bp, 3 predicted proteins | sample PICome_3_FD_160118 | JGI IMG/M metagenome (GOLD analysis project Ga0213860, IMG submission 160118) | Coastal seawater microbial communities near Pivers Island, North Carolina, United States - PICO550 | ecosystem: Environmental > Aquatic > Marine > Coastal | place: USA: North Carolina | collected...
CCTGATTTTAAGGTTTCGACACAATATTATCAAGTAGAGAATGGATTTGAACGACTTGGAATGGGTCGTGAGGATGAATATTTTTGGAAAACTGCAAAAGAACGTAAAAATCAAGAAAATCCACCCACAAATTAGAAAAATGACTCCAAATAACGATTTTTTAGACAATTTAGGCAATGATCAGCATCAAAAAATGCTTCGTGAGATTTCAAATGACGATTTGACACCAAAAAAGAGGGATTCTTTGGAAGAAACGGAGATTTTTGAAAATCAAAGTGAACCAATGCCATTATATGACTAATTTTATCAAAAAATCAGTGATAAATAAGTTATAATCGCCATATTTTTGTGCCTCTAGAAAGGGTAAGTCAAGGTTTTAAGGATATTAGCATGACATTTCAGAGAAATCCTCTGAATGATGACCTTATTGCACTTAAAAATGAGCAGGCGATTGCTCGCTCAGTTAAAAATATAGTATTTACGGTTCCTGGTGAGAAGTTTTTTGATGAAGACTTTGGATCTAGAATCAATGAGTCACTTTTTGAGAATATTGATGAATTTACTGCAAATATTATAAGTTCAGAGATAAGACAATCTATCAGAAATTATGAACCAAGAGTTGATTTAAGATCTGTTGATTTGAATCCAGATTTTGACAACAATTCTTTTGATGTGAGGATCGTTTATGAGATCATCGGTGCAGATGTTCCTCCACAAGAATTACAATTTGTTTTGCAACAAACTAGGTAAAAATGCCACTAGCTAATTTCACTAACCTGGACTTTGCCCAGGTTAAAACAACTCTCAGAGAATATCTAAAACAAAATTCTAGTTTTACTGACTATGATTTTGAAGGATCTAACTTATCCTCCATTCTTGATGTTCTGGCATACAACACCTATATTACCTCATACAATGCGAATATGGTCGCAAATGAGGTTTTCATTGATAGTGCAACATTAAGAGAGAATGTTGTATCACTAGCAAGAAATATTGGATATTTACCAAAGTCAAGAACAGCAGCAAGAGCAGTTATATCATTTCAGGTGTTTACGAGTAATATCACACCAAAACCATCTACAATCACACTCAAGAAGGGACCAGTAGTCACATCTTCTGGTGCATTTGGAAATCAATCATATGTTTTCTCAATACTTGAAGATATTACAGTTCCAGTAATTGATGATATTGCTGATTTTAGAAATATTTCAGTTTATGAGGGAACCTTACTAACTGCAAACTTTACTGAAAACTCAAGAAATCCAAATCAGAAGTTTATTTTAGATAATATTGGTGTTGATACTGATTTATTATCAGTTGCAGTAAGACCAAACCAATCATCAAGTAGAAATGTAAAATACTCTCGTCAAGATAGTCTTTTTGAGGTCAAATCAGATTCAAAGGTTTATTTCCTTCAGGAAGTTGATGAGGAAAGATATCAAATCATCTTTGGTGATGGTATTTTTGGACATAAACTTGATGATAACAATTTTATCACGGTTGATTACATAATTTCAAATGGAGACTCAGCAAATGGTGTAGGAACATTCTCATTTGCTGGTAGACTCATCTATAATAGAAACGCAATAGAATATAATGTAACAACTGGCATATCTTTAGTGTCTACAGGTCTTCCTGCGAGTGGTGGAGCACCTATTGAAGGTGTTGAATCAATCAAGCAGTATGCCCCAAGAATTTATGCTTCTCAAAATAGAGCATTAACTGCAAATGATTATGAAACTTTGATTCCTGCAAGGATATATCCAGAAACAGAATCAATCTCTGTATTTGGTGGAGAAGAATTGATTCCACCACAATATGGAAAGGTTTTTATCAGCATCAAACCAAAATTTGGAGATTTTCTTCCAAATTTGATTAAGGAAAATATCAAACTCAAACTCAAGCAATTTGCAGTTGCCGGAATTGTTCCAGAGATTTTAGACCTGAAATATCTTTATATTGAAGTTAACTCAAAAGTATATTATAACTCAAATCTTGCACCATCAGCAAGTTTAGTATCTTCAGTCGTTGTAAATAATGTTACAAAATATGCTGAATCCTCTGAATTGAATAGATATGGAGCAAGACTGAAGTACAGTAAATTCTTGAAGATTATTGATGATAGTTATGATGCAGTAACCTCAAATATTACTACTATCAGTATGAGAAGAGACTTGAGAGTTCTTCTCAATCAATTTGCAGAATATCAGATTGGTTTTGGTAATCAAATCTATATCAAACGTTTGACTGGATATAATATTAAGTCTTCTGCCTTTTTGATTTCTGGTATTCAACAACCAGTTTATCTTTCTGATGTTCCTGATACAAATAGGGCAACTGGATCACTCTTCTTCTTTACTCTACCCTCAATAGGTTCACAATCACCAACTGTTGTAAAGAGAAATGTTGGAAGGATTGATTATATCAATGGAATCATTACATTGAATCCTGTCATTATTACTGCTGCAAAAGTCAAAGATGGTATTCAAACATTAGAGATTCAAGCAACTCCCACTTCAAATGATGTAGTCGGATTACAGGATCTTTATTTGCAACTAGATATTAGTAACAGTGTTTTCGAGACTGTCGTTGATGAGATTTCATCGGGACTTGATCCATCAGCATCAAGTTATATTGTATCTTCAAGTTATGCAAATGGCAACTTAGTTCGTTCTGGAGGACCAACACTAACTAATACAACGGGTTCATCAGTTAACCCTGCAACAAATACAACCACAACTGCAGGAACCTCAGTGGTTTCTTCAGCAGGAGCATCAAATTTAGGCACAACCTCATACTAAGACGATAAAATCATAACATGTCAGAAAATAGAGTTCAGTTCAATACTATCGTTGCAAGTCAACTTCCAAATTATGTAAGAGAAGACTTTCCGCTTGTAGAAAGTTTTCTTAAATCATATTATCTTGGACAAGAGTATCAGGGTGGACCTATTGACCTAATTGAAAATATTGATCGATACATTAAACTCGACAATAATACAAATCTTTCAGAATCTGTTGTATTATCTGGAGATATTGACTTTTTTGAAGATACTATCAATATTGATTCATCTAACTCTCCTACAGGAACTTCTGGATTTCCAGATTCTTATGGACTTTTAAAAATTGATGACGAAATCATCACTTATACTGGAAAAACTGAGTTTTCTTTTACTGGTTGTATAAGAGGGTTTGTTGGTATTACTTCATATAGAAGTGAACTTAATAAAGAAGAAGTTGTATTTGAATCATCAGCAGCTGATGACCATAAAGATCAATCAATTATAACCAATTTAAGTTGTTTGTTCTTAAAAGAATTTTTAAGAAAATTAAAATATCAATTCCTTCCTGGATTTTCGGATAGGCAGTTAGCACCTGAACTTAATCAAGATATTTTCATAAAGCAAGCAAAAGATTTTTATATTAGTAAGGGTACAAATAGATCCTATGAAATATTATTCAAGGCACTTTACAATAAAGAAGTTGAATTAGTTACTCCTAAGGATTTTCTCTTTACCCCATCAAATGCTGGCTACAGAATAGTAAATGAACTGATTGTTGAACCTATTGAAGGAGATCCAGTAAACTTAGTAAATAATAGTCTTTTTCAAGATGCATACAAATTTGATAGCAATATTCAAAAAGCATATGCTCCCATAACTTCTGTTGAAAAAGTTGAAGTTGGTTATGCAAAGACATATTATAGACTTGCTTTTGATGGCGGATTTAATAGGGATATTAGTGTTAGTGGAACATTATATGGTGAATTCAAAGTTGAGTCTTCTACAAAAGTAATCGGACAAGTTGCTGCTGGCACAACTGTTATTGATGTAGATTCCACTGTTGGATTTGGCACAACAGGGGAGTTGTATGTAAAATATGCTGATGAGTCTGTAGGCATTATTTCATATACATCCAAATCATTAAGTCAATTTTTTGGTGCATCTAACGTAGAAAAAACAATATTAGATGCAACAACTATTGGCATCAATACCTTTGCTTATGGTAGATCAAATTTAGACCAAAATGAAACAATCAGAGTAAGAATCAACTCTGTTACTGAATCTTTAGATATTCCTCAAAACACCACAGGATTTCTTGAGGATACTGAGATTAATATAAAAACTCTTGGTTTTTCCGAACACACTCCACAGACAAAGAATTGGATTTATAATGTACCATCACTTTACAATGTTTCTCACATAAAACTGATAGATTCTTCAGACCTTACATATGAGTTGACTTTACCTGTCAGGAATTATTTTTATCCTGGAGATTTAGCACACATAATCTTTCAAAATGGAGTAAAGGAAGAAGTTATTATTCTAAAGGTTTTCTCAGAAAATGTTTTTCTGATAAAGGGAAGTAGTGAATTAAATACAAACGAAGCACATAAGATACAAAGAATTATTAGAAAAGGATTATCTGAAACCTTTCCTAGTATTGCAGATTTTTCTACAGATGTTAGTAACGTATATAAGAGCACAAAAGATGAAAGTTATATAGTTGCATCTTCATCATTACCTTATTATAATGGTCAACCAGTCAATGTATCATCAAAAGAAATTAAGTTTAGTGGGACATTTGTTGGAACAGAGTTTGAAATTACTCCGGGTAGAGAGTGTGGACTTTACACTGGTGATGCAGTTGCTTATGAAGCAGAAATTGTTACTCAATCTTCGTCTGATATTTTTGGTAATACTATACTCACTGAAGTAAGAGGTGATGGTCTTTTTGCTGATGGATTATATTTTGTCAAAAGAGTAAATCAATCTACAGTTAAGTTTGCAAAAAGTAGAAGTGATATTCTAAATTCAAACTTTGTGTCAGTTGATTCTGCTGTCACGATAACTAATAGTTTAATAAAACCATTTGAGTTTAATGGAAAGAACTTTGAATCTCAAAATTTACTTAGAAAAATATCAAAACCAAAATCCACAGAAATATTAAAGGAAACTGAACCAGGATCTACTGGTATTCTTATCAATGGAGTTGAAATTGTAAATTATAAGTCTAAAGATTTTGTCAAATATGGAAAAATTGAAAATATTAGAGTTTTGTCTCCAGGTGGAGGAATTGATGTAATTAATCCACCGAATCTTATTATTAGTGATTCTGTAGGTACAGGGGCTACTGGTTATCCTGCTATATCTGGTTCACTAAGAGAGATTCGTATTAAAGATACTGGATTTGATTATCTAAAAACTCCAACCCTAAAAATTACTGGTGGTAATGGTCAGGGTGCCTTGGGCAAGGTCAATATGAAATTAATTGACCACTCTGTAGGGTTTATTGCTGGTGAAGGTAATTCTGGAATAACTACAGGAACAGCATCTGATGAATCTACAATTGGTTTTTCAACTTACCATAAGTTTAGAAATGTTGAGAAGGTAATATACAAGACAAACAACCAACCTGGTGTTGCTGGCATAGTTACAAATTCGGAGTATTTCTTATCCGTAATTGATAATGTCACAGTTAAACTTCACCCAACACAAAATGATGCCATATTGGGAATCAATACAGTATATCTGACTGATTATGGTTCTGGAAAGCACTTTTTAGAGTCTGTCAATAAAAAGTCAGTATTAGATTCTATCAATATTGTCAATGGGGGTGTTGGTTATGAAAATAAAAAGCGCACAGCACAGGCATTAGTAGGAGTTAGTACAGCAAGTGACTCAATATTCATCAATGACCATGATTATAAATCTGGAGAACTTATTAAGTACACCTGCACAGGAACACATATTTCTGGATTGTCTGTAGATACTGAATATTATGTCACAAGAGTTGATAAAGACTCATTCAAACTTTCTGCTGTAGGATTATCTTCTGACAGAGAGTTTTTCTATAGAACAAAGCAATATGTAGATTTCACTTCTGTTGGAGTTGGAACTCATATTTTCAATTATCCCGAAATAAGCGCGACTCTCTTGGGGGAGGTTGGTATTTCTTCTATTGGCGAAGAAACATTCAAAGCAGAAATACAACCAATCTTTAGAGGTCAAGTAACTTCAGTTCATTTAGAAAATCAAGGTGTTGGTTATGGATCTTCCGATATCATAAATTTAGACAACTCCCCCCAGGTCATTCTTGATACTGGAAGAGAGGCTCTATTGTTGCCAATAGTTAATAATGGAAGAATTGTACAAGTTATTGTTCAAAGTTCAGGATCTGGATATTTCTCAACTCCAGATTTAATTGTAAATGGAGATGGTTTTGGTGCTGTATTGATTCCTATCATTGAAAATGGGTCTATAACCTCGGTTACTATTGTACAACCTGGTAGTGGATATGTTCAAGGTTCCACAATTGTTGATGTGATTACTGCTGAGACATCTATCAATGCAGCTGCATTTAAAGCAGATGTTCAAACTTGGAGAATCAACTTATTTAATCAACATCTTCCATTTTTTACTGCGGATGATGGTGTATTGATAGAATCAAGAGATCAACTACATCTACAATATACTCATGTATATGCTCCAAGAAAACTTAGAGAAAATACATTTTCAATTAAAACTACTGGAGAAATAAGTTATGGGGAACCAGATTTAAAAAAAGTTGATAATTTAGAGGTTTCATCCACTAAACACTCACCAATACTTGGATTTGCATATGATGGCAATCCAATTTATGGTCCATATGGATTCAAAAATAAATCTGGTGGTGTAATCACCCAAATGAAGTCTGGATATTCCTTGGATATAAAACCAAACAGACCTCCAACAAGTAATTTTCCAGAAGGATTTTTTGTAGAAGATTATACTCATGTAAAATCAACTGAGGAAGATATTCTTGATGAAAACAATGGAAGATTCTGCTTAACTCCAGATTATCCAAATGGAACTTATGCATATTTTATGACCATAGATGATGATTCTGTAGAATCTTCTGGAGTATTTAAAAACTATAAAAAACCAACATTCCCATATATAATCGGTCAAAATTATCATTCAGTTCCTGAAGAGTATAACTTCAAGTTATCTGCGAATCAGAACAACTTTGAATCTTTGAAGAACGAGTATAGAAGAAACACTAAACCATATAACTTATTAGAGTTTGATATAAATTATCCATATATTGATATTCCAAACAAATTAAATCAAAAGTCTACAATATCAGCAACAGCAAAAGGTGTTGTCAATTCAATTGGCATTTCCACTGGGGGTATTGGGTATAAAGTTGGAGATGTTTTAGTATTCAATAATATTGGCACTAAAGGAGAAGGTGCTGCTGGTAGAGTGGCAAGAGTCAAAGGAAGAAGTGTTGATAGTATAAGTGTTGCTACTAGTTCTATTGAAAATTTAGAAATCTATCCAGGACAATCTAAGGGAGAATATATTTTATATTCTGACAATCCAAATAACTTTGAAAATCTTGATATAGTGAATATATCCGGATTATCAACAACTTCTTCTAAAATAGAAGGTTCTTATTCTGTAGGTATTAGTTCAAATATTCTTAAGTTTACTGGAATAGGAACAACTGCAGTATCTATTGATGACCCTTCAGTTACTGGTATTGTCACCTTCTTTAGAGTAACAGGCAATCTGTCTCGTTCTAAGATTAGAGAGAATGATATCTTAATTACTGGAACTGAGAAAATTAAGGTTCTAAATGTAGACCGACTAAACTCTAGAATAAGAGTTCTTAGGGAGGTTGAGGGAACGACAGGAACTTCTCACACTATTGGAAAATTGATATATGAAGTTCCCAGAAAATTATCAATTAATAGTGGATTTAAGACAGATTATCAATACAGAGAGAACCAGCAAATTTACTTTAATCCAATAAATGTAGTTGGACTGGGAACTACTGCTGGAGTTGGGATTGGAACTACCATCACATTTGCAAATCCTGGTGTAGGTGCTACTCAGATATTCATCCAAACTAAAGCATTATACCTTAAAGATCACAATTTGCAAACAGGAGACTTGTTAACTTATTCTCCTGGTAATGGTGGTAGTGGTATTATTGTCCAAGATGAAACGAATGTTGGGGTAGGAACAACATTACCAGATGGGCAATCTTTATTTGTTGCTAAAATTAATGATGATTTGATTGGAGTCGCAACTGTTAGAGTTGGTCTTGGAACAACTGGAACCTTTGTTGGACTTGCAAATACTATTTCAACCACATTGTTCTTCAGATCAGTAGGTGCTGGAGATACACACAGTTTCACTACAAACTATGAAGTATTGACTGGAAATGTAGAAAGAAACTTAGTAACAGTATCTACTGCAGAAACTCATGGATTAAGTCAACCACACAATGTATTTGTAAATGCAAATCCAAATAATACAAAGACAGTTATTTTCAAATATGACAATTACAATAGAAGAGTTGTAGTTGATCCTATTGATTTTTCTGCAGCAGGAGTTAATACATCTACTAATGCTATCACACTAAATTCTCACAAATTGAAGACTGGCGATAAAGTTATACATACAGCAACTATACCGTCAGTGGGATTATCCAGAGATACGATTTATTATGCGAAGGTAATTGATAGAGATACGATCAAACTTTCAAATAGTTATTTTGATGCTACTAAAGAAAAACCGACCATAGTTGAAATAACAAGTGCATCTGCTGGCACAATATCACCAGTCAATCCTCCAGTAAGATTGTATAAAAATTCTACTGTAACATTTGATCTATCAGATCCCTCATTGGCATTCACAATTTCTGGCACAACATATCCAGGATTTGCTTTGAATTTTTATAGGGATGAAGATTTCAAAGTAGTTTGGGAAAAATCAGAAGATAGCAAACTATTTGAGATTTCAAGAGAAGGAACAGTTGGTTCATCTGGTGCTAAAGTTATTCTAAAAGTAACTGAAGATATTCCCGAGTTCTTGTATTATAAACTTGACCTAATAGATTCAAATATAAGTGTAGATGTTCCCGATGAAAAAACTGGAATTTTTATAGATGATGAGGTTGTAAATTCAAGTCAGATTCAAATAACAAATAGTATTTACAATGGAACTCACAGAATTCTCACACCATCTACCACTTCCTTTACATATACACTGAAAGAAACTCCAGAAGAAACTATTTACAATGCATCTTCTGGTTCTTTAATAAACTATGATACCGATTGTACACATACTACCGGACCAATCTCAAGTATTGAAGTTACTAATCCAGGTATAAATTACAGAACATTACCAGAAATATCAAGTATAACAAGTGTTAGTGGAAATGGTGCCGTTTTAGAAGCACAAAGCAAATCTGTAGGAAAAATTCTTTCAACTAAAATAAAAGACTTTGGAAATTCTTATCCATCTGACCCAACTCTTTCCCCATCTGCATTATATCCACAAGTCATACAAATAGAACCACTTGTTGTTTTCAAATCCATTGGAATATCTTCTTTTGGAAGAGGATTTGCTTTCCCACCAAAATTAGTTGTTATTGATGGTGGAACTAATGAGGTAGTATCTGATATAGATCTAAGAGTAACACCTGGCGATAGAACTGTTGAAATACTTAAGAACACAAAGGGAATTACTAATGCAGACCCTATATTCATTCCAACAGAAACTGGTGCTGGAGTTGGTGCAACGATTAGTTATAACGAATCAACTAAAGATGTGACTGCATTCTTAGCAGTTGGTTTTAGCACAGAAAATTCTTTCCCATTTGCTGTTGGAGATAAGGTTTTAGTTGAAGGTTTGAGTGTTGGTATTGGAACTACAACAGGAAAAGGATTCAACTCTGAAAATTATAACTACAAACTATTTGATATAACTGATGTTGATGAAAACTTGGGTGGAATTGGAAGTATAACTTACAGTCTTTCTAGCGTTTTAGAATCAGGCGAATTCCCTGGCACTTTTGATATAACAAATTCTTCAGGAAGGATTATTGCTCAAAAGAATTTCCCAACCTTCTCTAGTATTCTTACCAGAAAGCAGTTCTTTAAAGGAGAAACTGTATCCTCAAATTCTGCTGTTGGTATTATCAATGAATGGAATCCTAAGTCAAGTATTTTAAGAGTTTCTTCTAATAGTGAGTTTGTAGTTGGAGAAAAAATCACTGGACAATCCTCAGATGTTCAGGGAATAGCATCTTCGGTAACTTCATCTGAAGAATACTATAATCTCAATCCAACAGTTGAAGTTATACAGGGTTGGCAAAATGATTCGGGTGAATTGAATCTAAATCTTCAAAGATTGCAAGATAGTTTCTATTATCAAAACTTCTCATATTCATTGAAATCAGAAGTTCCATTTGAAACTTGGAATGAACCAGTTTCTTCTTTGAATCATACTTTAGGATTTAAAAAGTTTTCTGACTATCAGTTAGAAACTATAAACTCAAATAGCATGTCGGTTGATGTACCAGGGAGGACTGGCGGTGTTGATATTGTTACTGATTTACTGGGAGTTGCTAGTGTAAATTGTTACTATGCATTTGACCTTGTATCTGAAAACAATCTGGTTATAAACTCAAGAAATGTTTCAGATGAAATCACATTCTCTAGTATCATTCTAGAGGATTTCTTTGAATCAGTAGGAAATAGAGTTCTTTCTATTGATGATCTTAGTGGTCAGTTTAATAACGAACCAAGATCTACAAGATTTAGTGTAGCAAATGAATTTGACTTTACTCAGGCAAGATTCCAAAAATATTTTACTTATGTTAGAGATAAAAAATTTACCGCACAAAGACAATTTTCCATAGTAGATATCGTTCATGATAGTTTTCTTGCTTATATAAATGAATATGGCGTACTTGTTACTCCATATCCATTAGGAGAGTTTAGTGAAGATGAACCAACTTTAGGATCATTTGACTTTGCCATTGTAGGAAACGAAGCACAACTTAGATTCTTCCCAACAAAATTTAAGATTAATGATTATGATGTTGCTATTGCAGCATTTAGTTTGAATGACAAAGTTCTTTCTACCGGAGATCTAAATTTTGAGGAAGCAGTAAAACTTAGTAGCAGTAGTGTTCAAGTAGAAGCAGCAACAACAGCAACTATAGTTTCTGTCGCCTCCACTATTACTAGTTTGAAAGTATTAGTTAATATCAATCCCGATATTGGAAGCGATAGAGAGTTTGAGTGTGTTGAACTTAATATTACTCATGATGGAACTAATGAAGGAGTGAGTTTTTCAGAATATGGAAGATTAACCACAAACCCAGAAAGAGGTCCTGCCGCTGGTCTGGGATCTTATTATCCTCATATTGAAAATTCACTTCTTAAGGTTGATTTTATTCCAACAGCAACTGGAATAGGAACTACTGGTGCTATAAACACATTCCATGTTGGTTTTACAACTGGTAGTATTTCAACAGGAACTACTACATATGAAGATTTATCAAATCTTCTCAATAAGGTGACGACTACAAGTATTTCTGCATCTGCTAATCCAGGAATAACAACTGTCGCAACATATGGAGAAGGATATGATGCATCATACAATATAATTCAAGTTACTGATACAACAAACTCAGCAAATCAACTTTCAGAACTTATTGTTATTGATAATTATGTTGACCCAACATCTATAGAACCTTTTAATGCATTTTTTACAGAATATGGAAATGTTGTAACTTCATCTGGATTGGGAACTTTTGGGGCAAGAGTTTCTGCTGCTGGAACTAACAGCATTGTCTTTACTCCAAATCCAAACATTGATACAGTTGTTAAAGTTTTCACACAGGCTTTATCGCCACATTCAGACTTGCCAGAAGGTGCTTCTTCTAACACACTTGATTTTACAAATGGTCATTTAGATACTACTGAATCATTCTATACCGGAACTGAATCAGATATCAAGAGAGATTTTGAATTGAGGCATGAGGGACTGCAAGTCTTTGAAAGATACTTTGAGGGTAATGATAGTGAGGTTGTTGATGTAGAAAATAATCTCATCATTATTCCCAATCACTTCTTCTCTTCCGGCGAGAAGTTGACATATATTAATGTTGGAACAGCATCATCTGCCATTGGAATTGCTACAACTAGTTTTGTAGGATATGCAGACACAACATTCCTTCCTAAAGAAAATATCTTTGCAGTTAAGGTTGATGAAAATTCTATAAGAATTGCTTCAAGTGCAGAAAATGCTCTTAAACTTACTCCTCAGATAGTTGAATTGGAAAGCGTTGGTATTGGAACATCTCATAGATTTATTGCCCAAAATCAAAACGCAAGAGCACTTGTTGCTATTGATAATATGATACAATCCCCTGTTGTATCTACAGCAATAACAACTACTTTAGAAGCTAACGTAGCACTTGAAGATACTATAATATTCTTCGTTGGAATAACATCTTTCTTTGGTTCTGACTTAATTAAAGTTAATGATGAAATTATGAAGATTGAACAGATTGGTATTAATGCTGAACCGAATGCAATAAGAGTTCGTAGACCTTGGTTGGGAACTGGATTATCAACAGCATCAGCAGGTGATATGGTTACAAAAATTGTAGGAAACTACAATATTGTAGAGAATTTCATTTCATTTGCTGCAGCACCTTTTGGAGGAACTCCACCAGAGACAAATGATCCTGACGAAATTGATTATGTAGGTATAACAACATCTTCTACATTCCAAGGTAGAACTTTCTTGAGAAATGGTATTGTAGGTTCAACTGCTGAAGCATATTCTAAGAACTATATCTTTGATAATATTTCCGATCAGTTTGATGGTTCTAAAAATTCATTTACATTAACACAAAATGGTTCTAATGTATCGGGAATTACTACACAAAATGGTATCATTCTGGTAAATGATACAATCCAGTTCTCAAAAATTATAAATCAGTATACTTTAGAAGAATCATCTGGTATAACATCCATTACCTTCACTGGATCAAATCCCTCACCATTAGGACCAGATGTTGGAATCTCCAGTTTCCCTAAAGGTGGTGTTATTGTATCAGTATCTTCCACAGAAGGATTTGGATATCAACCATTAGTGTCTGCTGGAGGAACAGCAATAATTTCTGGACTGGGAACTGTTTCTAGCATTAGTATTGCTAATACTGGAAGTGGTTACAGAGGAAGAACTAGATATGAAATCTTGACTGATACTTCCAGCCCTGTTGGTATTGGTTCAACTGAAATCTATTTGGATAATTCCAATAGTGTTTATGATATCATCAATACTTTAAATACTGGAGACAATGTTACAATCGGTATCGGTACATTTATCAAAGAAAATGGATGCACTGTTGTATCCACTGCTTCCACCTTTGTAAGAGTTGGAATTGGTTCCACTACAAATGTTGAAATTCCGTCTGGAACTCAGGTCAGTATTGGAATCACCAATCCATCTATTGGGTATGTAAATGTAAGTGTTGCTAATAGTGATATTGGCGTTACAACAGCATTCTATCATGTTGGTTTTGCTACTATTATTACTGGAACTGGTAATATATCTACAGATGTTACGATCACTTTTGATGGTGCGGAATTTACAAGTTCCTCTTTTGTTGTTGTTGATGATCCAGATTCATATAGTGGTCTTGATTTGAAATATAAATCCGGAACTTCTGGTTTTGGAACTGAAGCAACTATTGATATTGTTGTTGGTCAAGGATCAAGTGTGATTGGTTTTGAAATTAGGAATACTGGATATGCTTATGGTAATGGTGACATATTAACCGTTGCTACAGGTGGATTGACAGGAATTCCTACTACATCAGATTTTAGTGGTGATGAGTTTTTACTAACTATTGAAGAAATAATTTCTGATGAGTTTAATGGGTGGTCTGTTGGAGAACTTCAACTCCTTGACAATGTTGAAAAATTCATTGATGGATTTAGAAAAGACTTCCCACTTTCACTTGAGGGACAAAGTTTCTCTATCGTAGCAGGAAAAGGATCAAATATTATTGTCCAAGATATTATTCTGGTATTTGTAAATCAAATCCTTCAGAAACCAGGTGTTGGATATATTTTTGATGGAGGTGGAACACTTAGATTTACTGAAGCACCTAAGATTGGAGATGAAATTGAAATTATCTTCTATAGAGGAAATGGTGATTCTGATGTAATATTCAGAAATGTTGTTGAAACTGTAAAGGTTGGTGACACTCTTCAAATAAAAAATGATCCATCTAGAGGTCAAGGTATTGGTCTTCTTGAGGAAGAAAGAATTGTTGATGAAATAAAAGCAACAAATCTTGTTGGAACAAATCCATATTATGGACCAGGAAATACAATTGATACTGAATTGTTGAGACCTGTTGATTGGTGCAAACAAACTGAAGATACTCTGATCGATGAAATCTTTATTCCAAAGACCAGACAACTTTATGAACCAGTTATTAATCCAAGTGCATATCTCATTCAACCTGTTGGTGTTGGATCTACATTGATATATGTTGATGATGTGAGACCAATGTTCAATCCGCAGAATGAAAATGCGGTTTCTTTGAATTTCCAAAATAAAATTAAATTTGTTTCTCAAGAATCTAAATCATCTGCGGCAGCAACTGCCATAGTATCTGGACTTGGAACTATTTCTTCTGTGGTCATATCAGATGGTGGCGTTGGATATTCAACAGCAACAGTAAGTATTGCATCAACTATAGGTGTTTCTACTACAACTCAAGCAACTGGATCTGTAACGATAAGTGCTGGTGGAACAATTTCGAGTATTCAAATCATTGAACCTGGAGTAGGTTATACAAATACAAACCCACCAGTAGTGTTGATTTCTCCTCCTTCTCTTAGTGTAGAAGAAGTTAGTGTCATTTCTTACTCTGGTGATAATGGAGTTATTGTTGGATTTGCATCTACAAGTGTCGGTGCAGGAACAACTCAACTAATTTTTGACCTCCATATTCCATATGATTCTTTCCTAAGAAGCACATTTATTTCTGGAACTGAAATAACTTTGAGTTCTATTAATGCTAATGATTACTTTATCGTGAGAAACTCAAATGTTGGTTTTGGAACAACTACTCTTACATCTATAGATAGTTTAGGAAATACTGTTGGAGTTGGAACTTCCTTTGTTGATAATGTTTATAAAGTTGAAAGCACTGAAACCATTTCCACTAATATTTCTGGAGTTACCACTTTTGTAAAACGAGTATTTACTAATGTTGATGACTTTGCGAGTGGATACAGTGGTCTTACCGGTA
>Ga0213860_10000547_pt1 | contig 15045 bp, 5 predicted proteins | sample PICome_3_FD_160118 | JGI IMG/M metagenome (GOLD analysis project Ga0213860, IMG submission 160118) | Coastal seawater microbial communities near Pivers Island, North Carolina, United States - PICO550 | ecosystem: Environmental > Aquatic > Marine > Coastal | place: USA: North Carolina | collected...
AACCTTCAGATAAATCATCTGTAAGGAAAATATTATCCCCATTTCCATCTGTAGCAGATAATGATACTTGTGAAGAACCACTAATAACACCATCAGCATCTAATTTTGCCTTTACATTAGAATCAAAATTTGTAATTGTATTTGCATTTACTTGAGAAGAACCAGATATAACACCATCAGCATTTAATTTTGTCTTTACTCTTGAATCTGTATAGTAAAGATTTGAGGAATGTTCTGAAACATCAGCGGTATTAAATCCTGTCTTATCTGCATCATTAAGAACTACTTGAGATGAACCACTTACTACACCATTTGGTAATGTTGTATCTGATGAATATAATTCAACACCTGCTTGGAAATGTGCAGAACCAGTATCAATTGCTAATACAATATTACCTTGTTGTCCATATTCACCTCCAACTTGTGTACCTTGTGTTGTGTGTTTAATACCAGTATTTGCTGAACTATATAGAGAAGTATCATTTACCGCAGTTATATCACCAGCACCTGCCGCAACAAGAGCGGCATCAACCGCAGCGTTGGTTGGTATCGAGTTAGGGTCATCCGCAACTGAAGATGATACATTAAAGAAAGCTGCCGTTCCTAATGTTCTTTTCTTAAGTACTCCACTTACATCAAATATAGCATCTAAGTTAGATGAAACACCAGAATCTAAACCACTAAGTGTTAATCCTGTAAATGTTGGTGAATCACCAGATTGTAAGCCAGTATCTACATCTGTATTAGAACCATTGATTGTTGCTCTTACAGTACCTTGTGATGGTGAACTAAATGTAGAACCACTAACAACTGTTTTCGCATTCATTCTAGCATCTACATTACTATCAAAGTTTGTTATAGTATTTGCATTTACTTGTGATGAACCAGAGATTACACCTTCTGTATTTAATTTAGTTTTTACTCTTGTATCAGTATAGTAAAGATTTGTTGAACCTTCTGATAAATCCTCAGTATTGAATCCACTAAGTGATACTTGAGAAGAACCACTTATAACTCCATCTGCATTTAATTTAGCTTTTACATTAGAATCGAAATTCGTAATTGTATTTGCATTAACTTGTGAAGAACCTGAGATTACTCCTTCAGTATTTAATTTTGTCTTAACTCTTGTATCTGTATAATAAAGATTACTTCCTTCTGCTACATCATCAGTATCAAATCCTGTCTTATTTGCATCATTTAATACTACTTGTGATGAACCACTAATTACACCATCTACATTTAATTTTGATTTTACATTAGAATCAAAGTTTGTTATAGTATTTGCATTAACTTGAGATGAACCAGAGATTACACCTTCTGTATTTAATTTTGTTTTTACTCTTACATCTGTATAATAAAGGTTAGTTCCTTCTGATAAGTTAGTTGTTGTTGATGTTCCTAAGTAAGAACCACTATGTACATTTTCTGAGTTTAATTTTGTTTTTACTCGTGCATCTGTATAGTAAAGGTTAGTTGCTTCAGTTACTTGGTCTGTATCAATACCAGTTAACAATCCACCCTCTCCTTTAAATCCTACCGATGAACTTACTTGAGCATCAAATACGAATTGAGATGTATTGTGGTCCCAGACTAATGATTTGTTTGCACCATCTATCTCAATACCTGCACCATCAGCGGCCGCTGAATCAGCTGAACCACTTGCAACAGTAATAAGTTTATCTTCGATTCTTAATTCAGTAGAAGATATTTCTGTTGCCGAACCTAAAACAGTTAAGTTACCAGTTACTTGTACATCACCTGTGAAATCACCATCAGCGAATGTTACATTATCAGTTGTTGCAATTCCTTGATTAGATGAACCTAAGTAACCCCATTGAGTATTTGATATTGTTACTGAATTTATATTTGCTACTTGAGATGCTTCACCACTTGTTAAAGATACTCCCTTAACTTTATCTACTGTAGCGTTATCAGCGTTACCACTAATATCACCACCCATTGGTACTTGTGATGAACCACTAATTACAGTTTCAGTATTTAATTTTGTCTTAACCCTTGCATCAGTATAATAAAGATTTGAACCTTCTGCCAAATCACCAGTATCTAAGTGATTTAAGTTTACTTGTTCCGAACCACTAATTACAGTTTCAGTATTTAATTTATCTTTTACATTAGAATCAAAGTTGGTAATTGTATTTGCATTTACCTGAGATGAACCACTAAATATTGTGTGAGTTGCATTTGATTTTTCTTCATATCGTGAATCTAACGATGCCGAATCAGCTTCTTGTAAATCTAATCTTGAATCTACTGATGTTGAGAATGGGCCTTCTAACTCATCTAACCTTGAATCTACTGATGTACTAAAAGCTCCTTCAATAACATCTAATCTTGATTCATGGTCTGAGCCAGTTGTTTCTAATAATACTATTCTTCCTCTATGATTTGAACCACTTGATTCTGCATTATCTAATCTTAAATCAACAGATGTTGAGAATGCTCCTTCTATTGTATCTAATCTCGATTCATGGTCTGAACCGGTTGTTTCTAATAATACTATTCTTCCTCTATGATTTGAACCACTTACTTCAGCATTGTTCATTCGTGTTTCATGGTCTGAACCAGTTGCTTCTAAATCTTCTACTCTACCTCTATGATTTGAGCCAGTTGCCTCTACTTCTTCAATTCTATTTCTGTGATTTGAACCTGTAAGTTCTGAGTTATCTAATCTTGTATCTACCGATGAACTATAATCTGTGAAGTTTGTTACTGATGAAGAAAGTATTCCACTACCAGGAACTTGAATATCTTCTATTGAAGCAGATACTACAAATAAGTTTGAATATCTTGATGATACAGTACCTAATGAAAATGTATTATCTGTTTGTGGGATTAATGAACCACTTAATGAAGCATTGATGTTGATGTTATCAGTTGAACTATCACCATCACCTAAAAATATATCACCACCTAAAACAATGTTACCAGCAATATTTGCATCTCCTTGTAGTTCAAGATTCGATGCACTTATATCTCCACTTGCGGAAAAATGTGAACCGGTTACATCACCTAATATATAAAATGAACCACTATTGGATTCATTTAATTTTGTTAAAGTTTTATATGTAGTATTTGAACCACCACCATCACCAAGTAGAATAGTACCTAACGAAGTATCATAGAATAACTCCGATTCTTGTAATGATGTAAATGATGTTCCTCTTCTAAGTTTTAATATTGCAGCCATCTATTAGATATTCCTGTTAATTGTATATAAATATACCCCTTTCAAATTTAATGAGGGTTTGAGTATATAACTCCACTTATATAAGTATAGAAAAATAAAAAGTATAAAAAAAATCCCCCAACTTTCGGAGGGGGATTTAATTTTATTTAAGTAAATTCTTATTAGAATGTACCTCCATCAATCTCGTTACTTGCAACGAATGATGAACCATTCCATTGAATTACATCACCAGCAGTTGAAGCCGCAACTGATTCGATTGATTTATTTGAATCATAATAAACGAATGAGTTAGCAGTTGCACCATTAACTCTTAGTTCTGCAGTTCCTGTGATTGTTACATTCGAACCATCATCAGAAACTAATGAATCAACCAATAATCCATTGGAGTCAGCCTTAAGTACTCTGTTAGAAGTTGGAGATGCATTTAATCTTGCAAGTTCCTTTTCACTTCCAGCAGCACCTGCCATCCAATAATCAGATGAAGCATCCCATACTAATGAACCACTATTTGCTGTACCATCAACATCAGTAACTAAAAGTCCTGCATCACCAGCACCAGCCGCATAGTTTAATTCAAGTATTCTATCACCTATCTGAACAGTTGTTGAATCGATAGTTGTAGTTGTACCCTCAACATTTAAGTTACCAGTTACAGTTACATTACCAGTAAGTGTTGGGTTAGTTACAATACCAATCTGAATTTGGTCGTTAGATACAGTAGTTTCAATTTCATTTGAAGTACCTACAAAATTTAAAGTACCAGTTGAAAGTGCAACAGTATCATCAGAACCATTATCAGCACCAACAGTAAGAGATGTAGCAATTCCAGTTAATGCACTACCATCACCTTCAAATGAACCAGTGAAAGTTGAACCTCCGTTTGAATCACCGAAGTTATCACCACTTACTCTACCACTACCAAAATCAGTAGCAACATTTAGTAATTGTGCCGAACCAGAGATTACACCACCTTTAATGTTTGCAGTTAAAGTATCACCTGTTAAGATTAAATCGATATTATCAGTATCACCAACTGCGAAGTTAGTTTGGTCTGAGATATCAATTGTACCACTAGCCGAACCAAGTTGAACTTGTGCCGAACCAGAGAATACATTATCACCATTTACTTCTAAGAAGTTTCCTTCAATCTGAGATGAACCAGAGATTACACCACTTGGAAGAATTGCAGCTACATTACCAGCAGTTACAGTACCTAAAGTTGTGATAGAACTAGCTCCTGTGAATCCTGTCTTATCAGCACTTTGTAATACTACTTGTGAAGAACCCGAAACAACAGTATCAGCATCTAATTTTGCTTTTACATTTGAATCAAAGTTCGTAATTGAGTTAGCATTTACTTGTGATGAACCACTAATTACACCATCTGCGTTTAATTTAGTTTTTACTCTAGCATCTGTGTAATAAAGATTTGATGAACCTTCTGTTACATTATCAGTATTACCAGTTACACCACTTAAAGCTACTTGGCCTGAACCAGAAATTACTGTTTTCGCATCTAATCTTGAATCTACTTCTGAATCGAAGTTAGTAACTGAAGCCGCATCTACTTGAGATGAACCAGAAACTACATTACCAGTTACTGCATTTACGATTGCCGCGGCAGTTATAGAACCACCTAAAGATGTATCAGCTCCTGCAATAGTTATTCCATCGTTTACAAGTGAACTATTTGCAATGTTTGAAATAGTGTTATTTGAGCCATTAATTGTTTTGTTAGTTAAAGTTTGCGTTCCACTTATGTTAACTAATTCTACTTCAGAATCTTTAGTACCAGCCTTCCAAATATCATTTGTTGAATCCCAAATTAAGGAACCAGTATCAGTATTAGGTGCAGTTGCATCTTTTACATGGATACCACCATTTGTTGCTCCTGTTCCATTCAATTCGATGATGTTATCACCAATCTGAACAGTAGTTGAATCAACAGTTGTAGTTGTTCCTTGTACATCTAAGTTACCAACAACAGTTAAGTTACCACCAATAGTTGGGTTAGTTACTAATCCAACAGCAATTTGGTCGTTAGATACAGTAGTTTCAATCTCATTTGTAGTACCTGCAATTGTTAGAGTACCAGTTGAAAGTGAAACTGTATCATCAGAACCATTATCCGCACCGATTGTTAAATCAGTTGCAAGACCAGTAAGACCTGAACCATCACCATTGAATGAACCAGTAAATGTTGATGTTCCAGCTGAATCACCAAATTGTTCACCACTTACTCGGCCTGAACCGAAATCAGTAGCAACATTTAATAATTGACCTGAACCACTTATTACTGTTTTTGCATCCATTCTAGCATCTACATTAGAATCGAAGTTTGTGATTGAGTTTGCGTTAACTTGTGATGAACCACTAATTACAGTTTCGGCATCTAATCTTGCTTTAACTCTTGCATTAGTGAAATATAAGTTTGAAGAACCTTCGGATACATCATCAGTATCAAGAGAAATTTGAGATGAACCAGAGATAACTCCTTTTGCATCCATTCTTGAATCTACATTAGTATCAAAGTTTGTTACTGAATCAGCATTAACTTGAGATGAACCACTTATCGTTCCACTTGGAAGAATTGCAGTTACATTACCTGCTGAAATTGTTCCTAATGTAGTAATCGATGCAGCACCTGTGAATCCTGTCTTATCTCCACTTTGTAGTACTACTTGTGAAGAACCAGAGATTACAGTATCAGCATCTAATTTAGCTTTTACATTAGAATCGAAGTTTGTTACCGAATCAGCATTAATTTGTGAGGAACCAGATACAATACCAGTACCACCTGTTTGAGGAGCAGCTTTTACTTCGATGTTACCACCTTTGTTTAGGATATAGAGTTTCTCATCATCAGTATCGAAGAATGGAATACCATCAACATGAGTGTTGTAGGATGCTCCAGTTAGGTTAGGTACGGTTGTTCCTTGTAATACTTTGTTTACAGGCGTTGCCGTTGAACCATCAATACCAACAAATACTAAACTATCACCATTAGCAATTGTTCCTAATCCCGAAGAACCAGTAACAACTAAGAGTTCACCTGCTCGTGTTGTTGCAGAAGATAAACCTTCAAGATTACCTCTTCTGTGTTTAATAATTTGTGCCATTTGTTATTTTTTTCCTTTTTAAAAAATTAATTTAAATTTCGAAAACCTTTATTTTTTTGTAACCATTTGTTCAACGGGTATTTACCCTTTTAAATCCTATATAGGTTTTTTATGTTACAAGTATAAATATAGAAAATAAATCTAATACTAAAAAGTATCTCCATCTATCTCTACTTTTTGTACTCCACCAACGAAATGAGTTGAACCAGTACTTACATTGATACCCGATGAGTTCAATGCAATACCATCACCCGCTTGTAATTCAAGTACAACATTTCCACTTGAAGCTCCACCAGTAATACCTTCATCTGATGTGAATACAGCGGTGATATCACCACTACCTCCACCTCCACCCCCTTCGAGAGCAGATAAATCAACAGACATTGATACTTGAGTAGAACCAGCTAACTCTTCACCAAAAAAAGTAAGTACAGATGAACCACTATCAAAAGATGCAGATACAAATGAACCACTATTGAATGAAAATTGTGAAAATGATACTGTATCTTCAAATGTAGTTATATAATCTGCTAAAGTTATATTAGCTTTATATAAAGAACCACTATCCGATACATAAACTATTTGACCATCTGAAAATTGACTTACAGAAGATGCATTTAATGTAGTAGAAGTAAGAACCTTAAATGCACCTTTAATTCTATCAACACTAGCTAGTACTTCACCAGCTGATATTGCTCCTGAACTTAATTGTAAATTTGTGGTTACATTTAATGGCATTTTATTTTTCCTTTTTTACTCCTATATAAATATTTTACTTTTAAAAATCTCCAAGTGAACCAGAACTTGGTAATATTTTTAATCTCATTGTTGTTCCTGAATTTTGTCCTACTGTTCCTATTACATTCCACTCTGTAAATCCATCTTTTGCCGAATCTAACACAATAGACTGTATTACAGTTGAAGCTGCTCCTAATGGTGCACTTGTACCATCCACATATTCTACTAAAACAAATTCCCCATCAGTACTTCCACCAAATGCATCTGCCATAGATGTAGGTACACCCGTCATTGATGAACCACTTGGGAAAACTATAATTGTTTGTACTCCATTTGTCCAACTCATAGCTCCAGCTGATTCAGATATTGCGGTATTTAAATCTGAACCACTTACTGTTGCGGCCAATGTTGCAGTTTTACTTCCTGCTAATGAAATCGTTGTACTTCCTATATCACCTGCTTTAAATTTATAATATGGTGATGCCGTATTTGCCGTATAGGCAGTTACTTGAGGTGGTGTATCAGAATTTACAGTACTTGCACCCATTACAGCATTATAGTTAGAATTAAATCCTGAAACTGTTCCATAATTTGAGTAGTAAATATAAATCTCACCATTATTTGCAGATTGGTCAACTGTGATTGTTTCGTTTGTTAATGTTACTGATTCTGAATAACTATCAGTTATAGTTATGTTAATTGTATATGTTCCTGCATCAAGTGAACCAGTTGGTTGTATTTGGAATGAACCAGCACTACCACTAGCATCAAACTTGCCACCATCTGTACCTGCAAGAGTTACCGTAAATGGTGAATTAGATTCTGTATCTGTAATTGTTAAAGTACCAGCATTTGAACCACTTGTTGCGTTATCACTTTCATAATTCGATGATGATACAAATGAAGCTGCTGGTGATGCGTTTCCAAATAAAGTTGCTGTTACTGAACCACTACCTATATTTCCATATTGGTCTACATATGTAATTGTAGAATTTATAGTATCTCCACTTTGAGTTACAGAACCACTTAAATCTAAACCTAATGTAAGATTTCCACTATTATCTATTGCAATTGCTTGATTTGAAGAAGTAAATGATTGTACAACTTGTGAACCATATGATGGTGAGTAAGATACACTTACTTGTGCAGTATTTCCATTATTATATCCTGTTGCATCTCTATATGCATCTCCACTTTCAGCAGATTCAATACTATAAATTGAAGTATCACCACCAAGTGTTCCTAAACCAGATTGTGCAATTGTTATTGTATGTCCTTCTGTATTTGTTCTGAAAGAATGCACATCATCTACCGATGAACTAAATGTATAACTTGATGCACTTAATTGTGAGTTTGCTGTTACTAACCAAGTGTTAGAATTTTGTGTGAAAGTTAATTGATTTGATGAATCTGAGAATGTTACACCATCGTAATCAATAGTATCTCCCTCAGTATCACTAAATGTTAGTGTTACTAATGTTCCACTTGAACCACTTGCCTGATTTGTATTTAGGAAAGATGAATTATTAAATGTAATATCAGGTGCATTGTTTGTTGTTACATTCACCGATATACTTCCACTTCCTATATTTCCATATTGGTCTACAAATGTAATATTTGATGAAATAGTATCTCCACTTAATTGACCACTACCACTAATATTAGTACCAACAGATAAGTTACCACTTGAATTTACATCAATCAACGCATTTGAAGAAGTAAACGATTGTACAACCTGAGAACCATAGTTTGGTGAGTATGAAACTGATAAATCTCCTTGTGTTCCTGTTCTACCATTTGAATTTGTTACTATGTTGTTACCATTTACAGCAGATTCTATAATATAGAATGTACCATTTGTACCTAAAGTACCTATATCCGCTTGAGAAATAGTTAATGTTCTATCATATGATGATGATTTACCAAAATTATCAAAAACATTGAGTGTATAATTGTAAGTTTGAGCAGATAAATTAGATGCCGCTTGAATATCAAGTGATGATGAGTTTGAATTGTTATATTGTAATTGGAATGATGAAGCATCTGTACCACTTAATGATGCTGAGTATGGAGTATCTCCCTCAGTATCAGTAATTGTTACATTTACTAAATCAGTACCAGTTGTTGCTTCGTTTGTATTTAAATCACCAGTTACATCTGTGAAAGATGCACTTGGTAGATGATTATCAAATACATTTACAGTTACGGTACCAGTATCTTGATTACCATATTGGTCTACAAATGTAATTGTTGATGTTATTGTATCTCCACTACCAGTAGTTGAACCACTTATGTTCAATCCAAGTGTTAAGTTACCACTATTATCAATCGAAATTGCTTCATTTGATGAGGTAAAGGATTGAACCACAGGTGAACCATATGAAGTTGAGTATGAAACTGAAACTTGTGAGGTATTTCCTGCACCAAATCCACTTGCATCTCTAATTGAATCACCACTTTGACCAGATTCTATAATATATGATGTAGTATCTCCTCCAAGTGTACCATCATCTGCTTGTGCAATAGTAAATGAACCACTTTCTTTGTTTGTTCTGAATCCATGAACATCTTGAAGTGATGCAGTATATGAATATGTACCAGCAGGTACTGAAGTATTGTTTACTAATAACTTCATTGATGGAGTTGATATAGAAGGAGTGAAATAAGTTGTATTATATCCCTCAAAACTCAATCCACTATTAGGTATTGAATCACTTTCGGTATCTGATATAGATAAAGATAGTATTTCTTCAGAACCAGTTGCCTGATTTGTGTTTAAATTAGAAGTTGATGTTGAACTTACAGTTGGTGCTTCGTTTGTAGTAACACTTACACTCAAATTATCAGTAGTTGTTGTACCAAATGTGTTTGTAAATGTAATTACTGAATCAAGTGTATCACCACTACCAGTAGTTGAACCACTTATATCCAATCCTATCGATAAATTACCATTTGAATTGATTGAAATTGCTGGTTTTGATGATGACCATGTACCACTTTGGTTAGAACCATAATCTGCTTGTGTTCCTGTTCTACCATTTGAATTAACTCTAACTAAACCATTACTAACCGATGATTCTATTATGTACGGACCAGCAGACCAGTTATCTGAAAGAGTTGCTGGTGTATCATCATCGATGTTTATTGTAACTAACCCTACAGCTGAATCAGTATTGTAAGCATCAGTTACTTGAACTCTATAAATGTATCTGTTTATTAAATCTGAATTTAGATAAACACCTGTTTTTCTTGTTACCACACCACTTGAACTCATTTGGAATGGATTTTCATGTGGGTCTGTTAATTGTGATGTTCCACCATATGAACCACTTGAAACATTACTACCATCTAATAGAATTTGATGTAATTCAAAGTTTTTAAATGTTATTGTATCACCCTCACTATCAGCAGCCGATATAGTTCCAACAGTTGCCCCATTTGAACTATTCTCATTGATGGAAGATAGTGTTTGGTTGTTTACAGTTGGTGTTGCATTATCAACAACATTAACAGTAATAGGTAAAGTTGCTATAGAATCAGAATCTTGTCCTGCTTCATAGTGTTCATCTGATGCAGATATACTAAATGTATAAGTTGTTTGTGATTCATAATCTAATGAACCTGTATTTTGTCTAATATCAACATAAGTTGAGTATTTTGTTATATCAAAGTGGTTGTTATCAATAGAAGATGAATGAATCGTAATATCATCTCCATTTGCATCTGTAAAATATACTCTTTTTACCAAAGTATCATCAGCTGAACTTTCATTTAAGTTAGAAGTTACCGATGTTATAATATTTCCACTTGTAGAAGTTTCTCTAAATACTGGTGTTGAGTTTGGGGTTACAAAAACAGTAATATCTTTTTCAACAGTTGAGTTAAATGTATCAGTTGCTGTTGCTGTAAAGGTATGTCCATGTACTCCACCAACCAAATCAGTATTAAATGATGATGATTCTGCTAATGCATTCAAAGTTAGAACACCATTTGATGCAACTCTAACTAAATCATCAGTATATGATGAAGCTGTACCAAATGTAAGTGATTGTCCTTCAGGGTCTGTTCCTGCAATTGTTACAATCGTTGTACTACTTGGTGTATATTCTGCAATTGTTTGGTTACCAGTTGTAATTGATGGTGCACTATTTGGATAAAATACTGCATTTAAGAAATCTTGTACTGAACCTGTTGTACCAGGATTAAATGATGCTGAAAAGAACTCTGGTAACTTATCTTGTGATATAATTCTATCTCCATCGAAAGTAACATCTCCTCCACCACCAGAACCACTTAATGCATATCTTGTATCATACGAAGATGTTAGTTGTGAAGAACCACTTACTACTCCACTTGGTAATTCTGTTAAATATGATGAGGTTGCGGCACTTAATCCATCTACTTCTGTTTGTATTGATGATGTAAATGTATTAAGTGATGAAATATCTGTTTTAGAACCACTTAAAATACCAGTTCCATCGGTTGAAAATGATTCTGATATGAATCCTAATGCAGTTATTTGTGCAGAACCACTAATTGTTCCTTCAGGTGTGTTATCTCCACTACTACTTACAAATCCTAATGCTGTAATTTGAGCCGAACCACTAATTACACCTGTTGGTAGAGCATTTGTAGTATCAATTGATATTACCCAATAACCATCATAATAAACATAGAGGTTACCATCATCTGATTTCCACCATAAATCACCTTCAGATGGTGAATTTGGTGCTGAATCAGAAACAGTTACACTTGTACTACCACCACCACTAGCAGAAGATGATATAATATAGTTACTACCATCTACATTTATTGTTATATTTTCACCAGCAACTATCGAACCACTAAATACACCATCAGAATCTAACTTAGATTTTATAGTTGAATCTATTGATGATGTAAATGTTTCAAGAGCTGTTAATCTTTGTCTACTTGAAGTATAATGATTTGCAAATGCCGTATCATTTGTTGTATCTGTTGAATTTACTAAGTTTACAATCTCTACAAATTGGTCATAATCTGAGTTTGCTCCACTTAATATATTATCTATTCTTGTTTTTTCGGTATCAATCCTTGAATCAATGGATGAACTAAATGAACCACTTACTAATCCACTTGGTAATTCTGTTAAATACGATGATGTTTGTGCAGATATTGCATCTACTTCAGTTTGTATTGAACTTGTAAAAGTATTTAGTGAATCAATTAATGAAGCATCACTTCCACTTACATCTGATGCACTAATTGTGATAATTCCACTGCCAGAAGTAATTGTTACATTCGTACCACCAACCAATGAACCACTTATAACATCAGTTCCATCTAAAGTTCTAAGTACAGAACCACTTACAATATCAGTTCCATCAGTTGAGAATGATTCGGATATAAACCCTAATGATGTAATTTGAGCAGAACTACTAATTGTTCCTTCAGGTATATTATCTCCACTTTCCGATACAAATCCAAATGCTGTTATTTGTGCAGATGATGAAATAGTACCTTCGGGTATTTCTGTATGAGATGATGATATAATTCCACTTCCACCAGTAACTACTTCCAAATCAATTTGTGATGAACCTGAGATTACTCCACTTGGAAGTTGTTCAACAATAGAACCACTAAGTACACCAGTACCATCTAAGGTTCTTAAAACTGAACCACTAACAATATCAGTATTATCAGTTGAAAATGATTCTGATATAAATCCTAATGATGTAATTTGAGCAGATGATGAAACAATACCACTTGGTAATTGTTCTGAACCACTAATCACTCCCTCAGGTAATAAGATAATTACTTGTTGAGAACCTGATACGATTCCACTTGGGATATTTTGTAGGTTGGTAGACCAATCTGCTCCTGCACCTCCCGCAGAAATACCTGTTATTCTTGAATCAACTGATGAACTAAATGTTGAAAAGGTTGAACCACTAATTAACCCTTCTGGTAATTGTTCCGAACCACTTATTATACCACTTGGAATACCACTTAATTCACTCCATGATGATGCACCACCACCACTGCCAGTTGGGATAGTTATGGTATTACCACTTGAGATTGTAAGTTGGTCTCCAACAATAGAAAGAGTTTGTGAATCAGAACCAGTATCATCTGTTGCTGAGTTTGTGATTGTATATGTACCACCAACTTCTTGAATTGTAATACCAGTACCACCTATAAAACTCGGTGTTCCTTGTATATCGGTATATCTAACACCATATATGGGGCCAGAAGAAGAAATAGCAGATGCAGTTATGTTACCAAAGATGGAATTTGAACCGGTTGCAATAAATGAACCAGAAACTTTAAATTCCCCTTCAACAACGGAAGCGGTTACTACACCTTGTATCTGTTTACTTTGAATTAAAGTTGCCATTATCTACTTACTATCTTTCCTTTTACAACAAAATCAGTATTAACTATTTGAGAAGGTTCAAGTGTAATACTTTCATTTGTTTGAATTACTATATTTGTTCCATCATCAGTAACCGAGTAAGAACTAGCTGATTTTTTTACACCTTGGAGGTATAAATCTACATAATCAGATAGGTCATCTACTTTTAATTCATCAAAATTAAATTTTTTATTAGATAGAGTGATTGTAAATAAAACACCACTTAAAGATATAGAATCTGGTACATGAGTAAAGATGGTTGTATCTTTTATAATTTCTTGCACCAAAGATTTAAATCTTGCTCTATCATTAAAAGGAGTTACAATATTTGGTTTTACTTTTGCCATTACAATCTATCTATATCTCCTTCTATTTTTATATCATCATCAGCCTCAATTGAATAACCAAAATTAGCCTTTTTAAATTTTACAATTAAATCAGTACCACTACCTTCAAATATATAATCATCTTCAAGTATGTATTGACCATTAATAAATATATCAAATCTTGCGTGGTCAGGTCTATTATTTCTTAAATTATTATCTAAATCTTTTAATTTACCATTTTCCAATTTCCAAACCCAATACAATGTGTGATTCATATTTTCAGGCACCAAACTATATTCATCTGGTTCATGAACTTGTCTCAATATTTGTTCTAAATCTTTAATAGCCATTTTTATAATTCTATAAATTTACCTGTTATACCAATTTCATCACTACCACTTAAGATATATCCTAAATCAGTTGATGTAGATTGTAAATCATCAGGATAAGTACCACCTTCTGATAAAGAACCTGTTGAGAAGTTGAAATAAATTTCAGGTGCATTATATTCATATGTATATTTTCCATTTGGAATGAATACACCATTTATATAAACTCTAAACCAATCTTCTACATTAAATACACCATCTAATTCAGGTGGTAACTTTGGTAATTCAACATTTTCTAATTTAACCGTATCAGCATCTACAAAGGTTGTTCTTTGTGAACCTCTGATTGACATAAAATCAATAACATCAGAGTATTCATTGTATAATTGTTTTTTTATTGTTGAATTAGTTACATTACCACCACTTAATCCTGTTAAATCTGTTTCTAATCCCCAAACCACTTTTTTAGGAGTAAATGATTTTTTGTGAGTTTTTTCATTATCAAATTGTTCTGGTAGTAAGTAAGCATTTACTAACATAGTAAAAGTAGTTCTAACAATTCTTTGAGAACCTTCACCAACCTCAGTAGTGTTTTCAAAAGAATCTATTCTAACTCTGAATTTAAATCCACTTTTATCTCCCCAATATTCATCTGTAGCATATTGAAATGCCTCTACAATCTTATTCATATGTTCTGTGAAATCAGTCCATATCATACATTCATATGAAACAGTAACATAATCAGGCATTACAATATCATATAATTCAACTGGTTTTTGAGTTCCAGTCATTGCAGAAAACTTATCGTACTTATGTTTTTTTGAATATCTTGATACAGATGGATATGAAACATGGCGATTCATAGAAGATGCCATGGCTTCATCTCTTTCAATAGAGTTTCTTTTGAACATTACTAAAGGAATTTGTA
>Ga0213860_10000548_pt1 | contig 15038 bp, 21 predicted proteins | sample PICome_3_FD_160118 | JGI IMG/M metagenome (GOLD analysis project Ga0213860, IMG submission 160118) | Coastal seawater microbial communities near Pivers Island, North Carolina, United States - PICO550 | ecosystem: Environmental > Aquatic > Marine > Coastal | place: USA: North Carolina...
ATCAGTGCATCAATCCTATGAAAGGAACTGATGGTGGACAGACTTGGGAGTATAGAGCAGGATATATTGATGGTAAGATTGATGAGAGAAAATCAATCTTCAAAGAACTAGAAGATAGATTATGAACTTACTTCTCCGACCACTCGAAGATGTCAACGATGTGACTTGGAGTATTGTAATAATGTGCATATTGGTGGAGATCATGGCGTTCGTCACCATTGCATATATACTTAGAATAGCGTTCGACGAAAAGAAGAATGAGTGAAGCGCGTGGCGTATCGATTGAAGATTTAGAGCAAGAGCTCAGAATCTTAAATGAATTTAGAGAATATGGAAGAGCGAGAGTTCTTCGTGGTATGATCAAATATGAAATCCAAAAACAGGAACGCTTAAATGGACAAGCAGGAAAGGGTTGAACGAGCGCACACGCTCTTTATCGAGAGTGTATTAAAACCTGATCCTGCACTTCGCAATTGTGCTCACAATCAGGAGTGCTTCTACGAGCTTCTCGAATGGCGCGAAGAAGTGCTACAATACTTGTACAGTCGCCAAAAGGAGATCCAATCATGACAACTGTTCCAGAAGATCGTCTGTATCAAGACGAAGAAGACACTGGCATCATTGGTTTCGATAGTTTACTTCACAAGTTTTCTATCGCATTTCACGGTCGTATGCACTATTTTGATAGTTACGAAACTGCCGAAGACTGGTACAAACTAAATAAGGCTAGGGAGGAGTGACCTCCCTTTTTTAGTAGCAAAATTATGTCTGAACATTACTTAGGTAATCCTAACCTCAAGAAGGTTGGGACATCGATTGAATTTACTCAGGAACAAATCCAAGAGTATTTGAAGTGTAAGGAAGATCCCGTCTACTTTGCAATGAACTACGTCAAGATTATTTCTCTTGACGAGGGTGTTGTGCCGTTTAAGATGTGGGACTTCCAGAAGGAACTGATTAATAGTTTCCACGAGCACAGATTCAATATCGCTAAGTTGCCACGTCAGACTGGTAAGTCTACTACTTGCGTATCATATCTACTTCACTATGCGTTGTTCAATGACAACGTAAACATCGGTATCCTAGCAAACAAACTTTCTACTGCCAGGGACCTACTAGGAAGATTACAGTTAGCATACGAACAACTCCCGTTATGGATGCAGCAGGGAATTGTGGTATATAATAAAGGTTCAATGGAACTTGAAAATGGCAGTAAGATACTGGCAGCTTCTACATCTGCGTCTGCTATCCGAGGCATGTCGTTTAACATCATCTTCCTCGATGAGTTTGCGTTCATTCCAAACCATATTGCAGAGCAATTCTTTGCCTCTGTTTATCCTACTATTACTTCTGGTAAATCAACAAAAGTCATCATCATCTCAACGCCGAACGGGATGAACCATTTCTACAAACTCTGGGTTGATGCTCAGAAAGGTAGAAATGGATATGCATGGACAGAGGTACACTGGTCACTTGTACCAGGACGCGATGAAGAATGGAAAAAGACTACCATCGCGAACACATCAGAACGACAGTTTACACAAGAATTTGAGTGCGAGTTCCTAGGATCTGTTGACACTCTAATTGCTGCAGCTAAATTGAGAACGCTTACATATGATGATCCCATCAATAGTAATGCGGGTCTAGATGTCTATGAGAATCCTGTGAAGGATCATGACTACATCATTTGTGTTGATGTATCTCGTGGTCTCGCGCAGGATTATTCTGCATTTGTAGTCATTGATATTACTCAGGCACCGTGGAAATTGGTTGCCAAATATCGAGACCATGATGTCAGACCTATGCTGTTCCCTAACGTCATCTTCAATGTAGCGACCAATTATAACAGTGCATACGTATTGACTGAGGTCAATGACATTGGTGAGGCAGTTGCATCAATGCTACATTATGACCTTGAGTATGAGAATGTTCTTATGTGTGCTATGCGTGGTCGCGCTGGTCAGATTGTTGGACATGGATTCTCTGGCGGCAAGACGCAGATGGGTGTCAAGATGTCAAAGACAGTCAAAGCACAAGGATGTTCTAACTTAAAAACTTTGATTGAAGACGATAAGTTGCAAGTTAGAGACTACAACATTGTAGCAGAACTGACTACCTTCATTCAAAACAAACAATCATTTGAAGCAGACGAAGGATACAATGATGACCTTGTGATGTGTCTGGTTATCTTTGCATGGTTGGTACAGCAGGAATACTTTAAAGAAATGACGGATCAGGATATCCGTCGTAGAATCTATGAAGAACAGAAGAACCAGATCGAGCAGGACATGGCACCGTTTGGTTTTATCTCTGATGGTCTAGAAGATGAGATGATCAAAGATGAGGCAGGAAACATTTGGACTGCAGATATGGATGACAAGAACTCCATGTGGAATGTGGATGAGTATGGGGATAGATCTTTCATGTGGGACTACCGCTGAAAAACGACCTTTTAATAAATAATTTTAGACAAAAATGAAATTCTTTATTTCAGGAGTACAAGCATGGCTAGCACGCTTCTCTCGCCAGGGGTAGCGATCCAGGAAAGAGATTTAACTCTCGGATCGATTGAGACTGTTGAGGTTAACGTTGGTGCATTCGCTGGTCCCTTTGCACGCGGTCCCGTGCTGGAACCAGTTAGAGTAACCTCGGAATCCGAACTGCTCGAAATCTTTGGTGAACCCACAGATAAAAACGCTGCATACTGGTGGACGGCTGCCAGCTTCCTTCAGTACGGTGGTGTACTGGATGTTGTTCGCGCAAAGACCGCAGGTCAACTTTCAGCGTCCGACGATAACGTCACTTCACCTTACACCTTAAACATTGGTTCGGAATCAGATTACGAAGCAAACTATTTTGAGGCAACAGCAAATCCATTCCACTGGGCAGCACGCGATGTCGGTGCACAGGCAAATGGTATTAACGTTGCAGTAATCGACAAAGGCGCTGATCTCATCCTTACCCTCGATGGTGCACCTACTACCGTCACTGTTGGTACACAACTGGTAACTGCATCTGGTTCTCCAAACGGTGCAAAGACCGCATACATCTATGAATGGGACTCTGTAAATAACAAAGCATCCGTTATCACAAGTGATACCTGGATTGCTGGAACTGGTGGCGATATTATCGAGAACGGTGTTACAGACCTCAACATCACAGCAGTTGGTGAGTGGTATGATGAGCAAACAGTTTTCTCTGGTTTGAAGTGGAACTCTGTTGCTCCACGTCCTGGCACCTCACCTTATGTTGCTGATCGCAGCGGTGCTAACGACGAAATGCATATCGTAGTCTTTGATAAGACTGGTAGTGTTACAGGTTCTCCAAACACAGTTCTGGAAAAATTCCTGTATGTCTCTAAGTCCAACAACGCTAAGACTAGCGAAGGTGCACAGAACTACTACCCACAAGTTGTCCTCGAAAGAGGTCTGTATGTTTACTGGGGTAAGCATGAAGCAGACGCATATGACGTTAGCGGAAATGCTGCAGTAACATCCAACAACATCCAGGGTACTGGTAACGCTGGTAACGATTCTACCACAGTCTTTGACATTCTTGGTAATGTCAAGTATGACTTCAGCGTTGGTAGCAAAGGTGCAGAAACCTTAGCTGCTACTTCTGGCGAAGTCATGACTGCTTACGAAGAGTTTGCAGACACTGAGACTGTCCAGCTTGATTACCTTATCATGGGTCCTGGTGATGCTGGCAGTAAGACCAACACTCAAGCAATTGCAGACAAGATGCTCAGTCTTGCTTCTGCAAGAAAGGATTGTGTTGCATTCCTTTCTCCTTATAGAGGTGACGTTGTTGGTGTTACTGAAAGTTCCCAGCAAACCAAAAACGTAGTCGAATTCTACGACGGTCGAGTAAGCACCTCTTACGGTGTATTCGACAACGGTTGGAAATACGTCTACGATCGCTTTGCTGATAAGTATCGTTGGGTACCTTGCAACGGTGACGTTGCTGGTCTCTGCGCTTCTACCACAGCAAATGGTCAACCATGGTTCTCCCCAGCAGGTTTGAATCGTGGTGGCATCAGAAATGCAGTTAAACTTGCATATTCTCCAACTAAAGCTGAAAGAGACACCCTGTATCAGAAGAGAATTAATCCTATTACTTCTCTGCCTGGTCAAGGCATCGTTCTCTTCGGTGACAAAACAGCTCTCGCTTCACCATCTGCATTTGATCGCATCAACGTTCGCCGTCTCTTCCTCGTTTGTGAGAAGACTATCGGTAACGCTGCGAAGGGGGTACTCTTTGAACTCAACGATGAGTTCACTCGTAACAACTTCCTGAATGTTGTCGAACCATATCTCCGTGGCATTCAAGCCGAAAGAGGTATCACAGACTTCCTGGTTGTTTGTGATGAAAGCAATAACACTCCTGACATCATCGATGCCAATGAGTTTAAGGCGGACATCTACATTAAACCAGCGCGTTCGATTAACTTCATCACTCTGACCTTCGTTGCTACACGCACTGGCGTTAGCTTTGAAGAGGTCGTCCCCCGTAGATAATTAAAGGAGACTAATTAAAATGGCAACCCCATTAGGTATCTTAACTTTCCAAAAAGCAATCAGGGGCGGCGTTCGTCCAAACCTGTTTGCTGTAAACCATGCCTTCCCAGGCGGAGTAACAACACCTTCAATCTCTGGTGTTGAGAACGGTGGTGAAGTAACTTACATGTGTAAGTCTGCTGCATTACCAGCAACCAACGTAGGTACAGTTGAACTTCCATTCCGTGGTCGTGTTATCAAAGTTCCTGGTGACAGAACTTATGAGACCTGGACTGCAACCTTCTATATGGATGACGCATTTGAACTGCGTGCTGCATATGAGAAGTGGATTTCTCTGACAAACGGCGTTGATGCTAACATTGCATCTGCTGATATCGTTGACACTTGGGAAGACATCACCATCTCACAACTTGATAAGTTTGGTGGTCCTGCTGCTGCTGATTCTGGTTTGACCACAATCAGAGAATATAAACTGGTTCAAGCATTCCCAGTTAGCGTGTCTCAGGTTTCTGTTGCATACGATAACAATGATTCCTTTGAGGAATTTGATGTTGAGTTTGCATATCAGTACCACGAGAGCACTGGCGGAAGCAACGAAACTAGTCGTTCTCTCGACTGATAAATAGTAAGTCGGGAAACAAATTAAATCATGGCAGAGTTATTCGGTTTCTCGTTTAAGAAGCGCAAGGATCAGGAGAAGGGTTTAGCACCCTCTCCTGTTGCTCCTTCTAACGAGGACGGTGCAACTAGTTTTATTGCTGGAGGTTACTACGGTCAATACGTTGACCTAGACGGTAACTTCAAGACCGAATACGATATGGTGAAAAAATATCGTGAGATGGCGATGCATCCAGAAGTGGATAGCGCCATTGAAGATATTATCCACGAAGCTATCGTAGCAGATCAAAACGATACTCCTGTACAGATCAACTTAGACAATCTGGAAGTTTCAGATTCTGTCAAAAGTATGGTCCGTCAGGAGTTTGAATATATTAGAAACCTTTTTGGTTTCGATATGAAAGCGCATGAGATGTTCCGTCGCTGGTACATCGATGGTCGCATGTATTATCATAAGGTCATTGACCTGAATGATCCTGCAAAAGGTATTCTTGAACTGCGCTACATTGATCCACATAAGATCAAGAAAGTAAGGCAGATCAACAAACCCAAAACTGCGGACGAGTTTATGAAGTATGACTTCGGTAAATCCGAAGAGTATTTCATCTACAATCCAAAGGGTCTGAACAATACTTCCGCAAACAGCGGTATCAAGATTGCAAAAGATGCAATCACATATGTCACATCTGGCATCATGGATACCAATAGGAATATCGTTCTTTCCTACCTGCACAAAGCAATCAAAGTCCTCAATCAACTTCGCATGATTGAGGACAGTCTGGTTATCTATAGAATCTCTCGTGCTCCTGAGCGCAGAATTTTCTATATTGATGTCGGTAACTTACCCAAGGTAAAAGCGGAACAATACCTCAGAGAGGTGATGGGTCGTTATCGTAACAAACTTGTATACGATGCTGCAACGGGTGAGATCCGTGACGATCGTAAGTACATGTCCATGATGGAAGACTTCTGGCTTCCTAGACGTGAAGGCGGTCGTGGCACGGAGATTACCACGCTCCCAGGTGGTCAAAACCTCGGAGAGCTTACAGATGTGCAATATTTCCAAACAAAACTTTACAAAGCGTTAAATGTTCCCGCAGGTAGACTTGATTCTACTACCTCTTTTAATCTCGGACGTTCATCTGAGATCACTAGAGACGAGTTAAAGTTTACAAAATTTGTTGGAAAACTTCGCAAGAAGTTCAGCGATATCTTCCAAGATACTCTCAAGACGCAATTGATCCTCAAAGGTGTCATTGCTCCTGAGGATTGGGAGGATATGAAGGAGCATATCCAGTACGATTATCTGTACGACAATCATTTCACGGAACTCAAGAACCTTGAGATGATGAATGAGAAGTTGCAGATCCTCGCACAGATGGATGCTTACGTTGGCAAGTATTTCTCTACTGATTATATCCGCAAGGAGATCCTCGGTCAAACCGAGAAACAGATGGAAGAGATCGACGCGGAGATGGCAGGTGACATTAAATCTGGTATGGTCATTGATCCACTTGATCAGGTCGCTGCAGACCAGGCAAACATGGATCGTGAACAACAAAACGCGGATCTAGACATGGATATGAAGAAGGTCCAGATCCAGCAGGCGAAGAAGCCCGCGCCTCAAAATGGCAACGGTAATAAATAAATTACAGACATCTTAACATTATGGATACACAAGAACGAGAAATCGTTGATTTGCTTTGGGATAATGATCAAGCAGATGCGCTTGGTAAACTCAAAGACATGTTACAAGTAAAAGCTGCTATGGCAGTTGATGCTTCCAAACAAGATGTTGCCGCGAAGATGTTCCCTCACGTTCCTACCGAAGGAGAACCTGAAGTAGAAACGGAAGAAGAACCAACAGCGGAGACCGACACTGAAGTAACTGATCAAGAGGAAACAGATGAAACTGATCACGGAACAGATTGAAGATATTGAGATTCTAACTGAGGAATCTGAAGGTAAGAAAAATACTTACATCAAAGGTATCTTCCTTCAAACTGAGATCACCAACCGCAACGGTCGTATGTACAAGTACGATACTATGTCGCGTGAGGTAGACAAGTACAATGAGGAGTTCGTCAAGCGCGGACGTGCACTCGGAGAACTTGGTCATCCTGATGGTCCTACCATCAACCTTGATCGTGTGTCACACAAGATTGTTGAGCTTATTCCTGAAGGTGCAAACTTCATCGGAAAAGCAAAACTTCTTGAGACCCCTATGGGTAAGATCGCAAAGAACTTACTTGAGGAAGGGGTACAACTCGGTGTATCTTCCAGAGGATTAGGTTCAATCAAAAAAGAAGGAACCACTTCGGTTGTTGCCGATGACTTCATTCTTGCTACTGCTGCAGATATCGTAGCAGATCCTTCCGCACCCGATGCTTTTGTTGAGGGTATCTATGAAGGTAGAGAGTGGGTCATGGAAAACAATCGCTTCAAAGAAGTGCACATTGAGCAAATCAAGCAAGCGCTTGATACCGCACCCTCTCGTGAGGAACTGATGGAAAGAAAAGTCCGCGCATTTGACTTCTTCCTCAGAAATTTGTGATTTATAAATAAATAATAGTAATTAAACGCAGTCTAATTATCCCGTAGGAGTTACTAATGTCTACTATTGATGAAAAATTTTCTAAATTAATCGCAGAAAACACTGCGGTTGAGGAAGAAGTTGTTGAGGAAGAAGCTGCCACTGGCGATGCTGCCATCAAGAAAGGCGCAGTTCCTCCTCAGAAGTCCGATCTGAAAAATGACGGCACCGAAGTTGCAAGCAACAGCAAAGAGAAGCCTGAAGGTACCGAGAACCCTGGTGCTAAAGCCGCTGCTCCTGTTGGCGCAACAAAAGATTCCACCCTGAAAACCAAACCTAGCGGTGCTTCCTCCGCTATGCCAGGTGCTCTGTCTGCTAAGATCTTCGACGAAGTAGAGACAGAAGGTGAGGTGGTAGCAGAAGAAGACATCGCTGCAGTTCTTGCTGGCGCTGATCTTTCTGAAGAATTCCAAGAGAAAGCAAAGACCGTTTTTGAAGCTGCTGTTGCAGTGAAAGTTCAAGAACAGATTGCTACTATCAAGGAATCGACCGAAGCAAAACTCACTGAAGAGATTGAATCTATCAAAGAAGAGTTTGCTGGTCGTGTAGAGAACTTCCTGAACTACGCATGTGAGGAATGGATGTCGGAGAACGAACTTGCCATCGAGCAAGGTCTCCGCGCCGAAGTCACTGAGGCGTTCATGGCAGGTCTCAAAGATTTGTTCATCGAAAGCAACATCAACGTCCCAACAGAGCAACTGGACGTTGTGGCTGACATGAGCGAAAAACTTGATGAAATGGAGACCCGACTCAACGAACAGGTTGAGAAGAACATCCAACTGCATGAGAGAGTTAGCACTTTTAATAGAAATGAGATTTTGACTGAACTGTCCCGTGGTCTTGCTGAGACCCAGAAGGACAAGTTCACCTCACTCGCAGAAGCAGTTGAGTTCAAGACCGAAGAGTCGTATCGTGAAAAGTTGGTTCAAATCAAAGAATCCTATTTTGGTACTCCCAAGGTAGAGGTTGCGGAAGAAATTTCGACAGACGAACCTGCAAAAGTTGAAGCAATTAGCGAATCTATGTCGCAATATATTGCAGCACTCGCTAAAAAGCTCTGATACTGTACACCACTCAAAAATCTTTAAAGGAGAAAACGCATGTTTAATGCAGAAAACCTCCAGGAAAAGTGGGCACCAGTCTTAAACCATGATGGTCTTCCTGAAATTAAGGACAACTATCGTAAGGCTGTTACCGCAATCCTCCTGGAAAACCAAGAGAAAGCACTCCGCGAGGAGCGTGCAGTTCTCACCGAGGCACCAACCAACGTTGGTCCTATCAACACCCAAACCACTGGTGCTGGCGCAGTTGCTGGTTTCGACCCAATTCTGATCTCCCTGATCAGACGCGCAATGCCTAAGCTGATTGCTTATGATATTGCTGGTGTCCAACCAATGAACGGTCCTACTGGACTGATCTTTGCAATGCGTTCCCGTTACACCAACCAGTCTGGTAACGAAGCATTCTTCAATGAGCCTGACGCTCAGTTCTCTGGTACCGACGGTGCTACACCTCCAACTGCTACCACTGAGAACAACCCTGCGCTCATCAACGACGCAACTGGCGGTGGCACAACCGAGGGCAACTATGACCTCGCAAGCAGCAAGTTCAGCACTTCCGAGATGGAAGCACTGGGCGATGGCGCTTCGACTGCCTTCATGGAGATGGCATTCAGCATCGATCGTATTGCCGTAGAGGCAAAAGGTCGTGCGCTGAGAGCGGATTACTCCGTTGAATTGGCACAGGACCTCAAGGCGATCCATGGTCTGGACGCTGAGAGCGAACTGGCGAACATTCTCTCCACTGAGATCCTCGCTGAAATCAACCGTGAGGTTGTCCGTACCGTATATCGCGGTGCTAAGGCAGGTGCTCAGGCAAACGTCGCTAACGCTGGCGTATTCGACCTTGACGTTGATTCCAACGGCAGATGGTCGGTTGAGAAGTTCAAAGGTCTCCTGTTCCAGATCGAGCGCGATGCCAACGCAATCGCACAAGAAACTCGTCGCGGAAAGGGCAACGTTATCATCACCTCTGCTGACGTAGCATCTGCACTGGCAATGGCTGGTGTACTTGACTACTCCTCTGGCATCGGTGGTGCTACCAACTCCCTGGGCGAGATCGACGACACTGGTAACACCTTCGTCGGTACCCTCAACGGTCGCTTCAAGGTCTACATTGACCCATATTCGGCAAACGTTGCTTCTGACCAATACTACGTTGTTGGTTACAAGGGCAGCAATGCTTATGACGCTGGTCTGTTCTATTGCCCATATGTACCTCTCCAGATGTACAGAGCAATCGGTCAGGACACCTTCCAGCCACGTATTGGCTTCAAGACCCGCTACGGCATGGTCCTGAACCCATTTGCGAAGGGTCTGACTGCACTGACCAACAGCGATCCACAGCACAGCTCCAACGTTGGCGCTAACGCTTACTATCGCCGTGTTCGCGTTAAGAACCTCATGTGATATAATATTCACATCCGTGTGAAGGAAGTGAGAGGGGTCTTCGGACCCCTCTTTTTTTATGTAAAGTTTTTGTGAAGTGTAGTTAAGCGAGTGCTTAATCAAGTTATGTGAGCATTTTTTGACATATCTGCTACATAGTTGTAGAGTTTAGAGGTGATCAAATGATCGAGAGCTCTCCTTTTGTTATTGCGTTAATGAATACAGGAGGTGGTAATGCACAACATAATCTCACAGAATCAACTAGCAGAATGGAATAACCTTGACATCAAACTATCTGATTATCAAAACGAACTAGATAAGGTTAATGACTATTTTGGTTGCTTGATCGAGTGCGAAGAAAATCAATCTGAATGTAAGAGGATTTGTAAGTATGTACTAAAAGACGAATAGAATAGCATAGCATCTCTGAGGGTCGAAAGACCCTCTTTTTTTATCTAAATACTTAGAAAGCTTTCCCTTCAATGGCATACGATGGAACTCTGGTGAACCCAGGGAACAAAAACTTTCTTGCTCCAGTAGGATTCAAGTTCGTAATTGGCAGAACGCCGAATGTAGATTACTTCTGTCAGTCAGCGTCTATACCTGAGGTCAGCATTGGTGTTAGAGATATTCCTACACCAGTCAAGGACTACAGTATCCCTGGCGACAAGATGACCTTTGGAGATCTTACTATCCGTTTCCTGGTGGATGAGGATATGGTCAACTACTTGGAGATCTATAAGTGGTTGAAGGGACTGTCTAATCCAGATCATCAGAAGAACTTCCAGAAGTATCTGGCAACTGTTGATGAGAAGGGTAGAGACAATGAGTTCGCTAAAATGTTTAGTGATGCTCGTCTGTTGGTTCTTAATAGTAACTATAGACCCAACTGCATTGTCAACTTCCAGGAACTATTCCCTACAAGTTTGACCACTCTGGAGTTTGATGCGTCAGCAAGTGACATCAACTACTTTACAGCAGAGGTCAATTTCAAGTATACTTTATATGATATAACTGATGGTGAAGGCACTCGTGTATGAATCTTGAAACCCTTGACGATATGTGGCAGAAAGATGCCATTCTTGATGATGAAAAATTAGACAAGGACAGTTTAGCGATCCCCAAGTTGCACGCTAAATATCTACGTATTTACAATTCTTTCTGCACTCTTCGTGATCAGCAGGAAGTAACAATTAAAAAAGTCTACCGTGACAGGTGGGAATACTATACAGGGAAGTCGGAGAAACCATTCCACATCAAACTCCTCAAAACAGATGTACCAATCTATCTGGAATCAGACGGAGAATATCAGAAGGCAGTCCTTAAGTTAAAGTATTTGAACCAGATGGTCGAAGCATTAAAGACCATCCTCACGGCAATTAACAATCGTTCGTTCCACATTAAGAACGCGATTGAGTTTGCCAAGTTTTTGAAAGGATATGAAATCTAGCGTTATCATTCAAAAGAAAAACGAAGTCTATTTGAAAATCGAGTGTGAACCACACGTACAATATGAATTAGCAGACGAGTTTACTTTTGAGGTACCTCAAGCTAAGTTCATGTCTGCGTACAGGAAAAGGTTCTGGGATGGAAAAATTAAACTATTCAGTCCAGGTACAGGCGAGATTTATGTTGGTCTTCTCCCTTATATTACTTCGTTTTGCCAAGAACGCGGGTACGAATATTCGTATAGGGACAACGAATTTTACGGACTTCCATCAGAAGTGGATGAATTCGTTACACCACAAGGGGTCGGAGACTTCGTAGCATCTCTCAGGTTACCATTTAAACCAAGGGACTATCAATACAAAGGAATATACGAGGCGCTTAGACACAAGCGTAAACTATTACTGTCGCCAACAGGATCAGGCAAGTCACTGATGATCTATGCCCTGACTAGATTTTTTGAGGCGAAAGATTTAAAAACTCTCATTGTTGTTCCCACCACATCTCTCGTAGAGCAGATGTCAAAAGACTTTGAAGAGTATGGGTGGAATGCAAAGCATTACTGCCACAAAGTATATGGTGGAGAATCTCCTATGTCCAAAAAGGACGTGGTGATTACTACTTGGCAATCTATCTACAAGATGCCCAAGAGTTATTTCAATGACTTTGGTGCAATCATCGGAGACGAAGCGCATCTCTTCAAAGCAAAGTCTCTCACCAATATCATGAACAAGTTGCATGATTGCAAATATAGGGTCGGATTTACTGGCACATTAGATGGTACCCAAACAAATCGCCTGGTTCTTGAAGGTGTGTTTGGTGCTGTCAACAAAGTTACCAAGACTGAAAAACTGATCAAAGCAGGACATCTCTCTGAGTTTGAGATCAAGGTTCTGCTGCTCAAACATAATCCCCAGACATTTGATTCTTACCAGGATGAGATGGATTACCTGGTTGACAATCAAGCACGTAATAAGTTCATTCGTAATCTGGTTTGTGACCTGGAAGGTAATACCTTGGTGTTGTTCAACTACGTTGAACGGCATGGGATGCCACTTTTTGACTTGATAAATAACAAAGTAGGGGACCATAGAAAGGTATTCCTAGTACACGGGGGAACAGAAGTTCAGGATAGGGAAAAGGCAAGAAGCATTGCCGAACACACATCCGATTCTATTATCGTAGCATCTTACGGTACATTCAGTACAGGTATTAATATCAGAAACCTTCATAATGTTGTCTTTGCTTCTCCCAGCAAATCGAAAGTAAGAAACCTCCAGAGCATCGGTCGCGTTCTCAGAAGAGGTACAAATAAAAAGAAAGCAGTCCTTTACGATATCGCTGATGATATCAGTAAGGGTAGCAGAAGAAACTATACATTGAATCATCTCGTTGAGAGAGTAAAAATATACAATGAAGAAAACTTTAACTATGAGTTTATTGATGTCCGCATTAGAGAGTAGTATGGACCAAGAATTTCTTGCAGCACTAAAACTAGTATCTGGAGAAGAGATTCTTGCCGTTGCGTGCCATGTTCAAGATGATGACGGGGACTATGTAATTGTCGAAAATCCCATAGAGATTGAAGAAATTCAAATGGGAAAGAAGGTAGGAGCAAAGGTGTCCCCATGGATGAAGTTCTCTAAAGAAGAAACATTCATCATTCCAAAACAGCAGATCATCACAATGGTTGAGGTAGACAAGGACGTACAGACGTTCTATGCTATGTCCCTCAAGAAACTTGATGGAAACACCGCACCCTCGTCAGGAAGACTTTCTTCAGTAGAAGAAGCCCGTAATAAACTTGAGGATATCTTTAACGAATAAAGCTCTATAGAGTTCGTTTCTGAAATCGCACACTCATAGTCTACAGATGGTACAGAGGTTTGTCAAGCCCTTGTCACTTCGTCACCATAATGCTACAATAAGATCAACTGATACACAAAGATGAATGGTAAGGAAAAAGGTCCAGTCAGAACACTACGTCAATAACAAAGAGTTCTTAGAAGCTCTAGTTGTCTTTAAAGGTCAGTGTGCCGTTGCTAAGGAGAAGGGTGAACCTCGTCCCGTCATCAGCAACTATATTGGCGAGTGCTTTCTGAAGATCGCTACCCACCTCTCATACAAACCAAACTTCGTGAACTACATGTTCAGAGAAGATATGATTTGTGATGGTATTGAAAATTGTGTCCAGTATATTGAAAACTTCAACCCTGAGAAATCCAGTAATCCTTTTGCATACTTTACACAGATTATTTACTATGCATTCCTGCGTAGAATCCAAAAGGAAAAAAGACAACTCGAAATCAAAAACAAGATTTTAACAAAGTCTGGTTATGATCAAGTCTTCTACACTGACAGTAATGAAGCATCATCAGACTACAACACCATTAAGGAGAACGTCGAGATCAGAATCAAATGATTGAAGAATGGAGAAATGTTGTTATTGCTGGTAAAAAACATGACTGGTATTCGATATCAAATTATGGAAATTTAGTAACTCATTTGAGAAAAAAATCAAGAGGGGGTTGGAAAGGAACTTACACATCGGTTGATTCAACGTATAGAAGACCCTGCAATTGGAGATTTAATGATGGTAGGGGTAAGTATAGTAGTTTTGGTATACTTGTTCCAAAAGATTTTTTTGTTGGTACTAGATACGAACATAGAACTCATTGGGTTGATATGAGAAGCATTGATGAAAAAAACCATAAATCCATAAAAAAATGTCTCGCACATCAACTTGTTATGTGGGCTTTCAAACCGTTGGATAAATTTCCTCCTAAAATATTAGAAAATTGTTGGGATGAAATACCTGATGAAGCAAGAAATGTATTGCATGATTGTTTGTTTATTAATCATATAGATAATAATTCGCAGAACAATCATGTTGATAATTTAGAGTGGGTAACACCATATCAGAATATTAGACATGCGATAGATGTTACCTATGATGGAAAATTATCTAATTCAAGTAAAAAATCTACAATAAAACCTATTGATATAACTGAACTAATGGTGGAGTGTGAATTCAAATGAGTTTAAGTGTTAGCCTCGGTGGCACCATCGAGAAGGACATCCCAGCAGATGTCGAATGGATTGATGATGCATTTTATATTAAAAAAACGCGGTTCGGTCTCTATACTTCTATCTTGAAAGATCCCCTAGGAGCACACTTCATTACTGGTGCTACCTATGAAGGAGTTCTAACTGTGTCCCGCTGGCACCTCAAGTGCTTGCAAGAAGGCACTCTTGACGAGTATACTAGAGTGGTAAACTCAGGAGTTGTCGGTGGCAAGTTATGACCTTTCCAATCACTATCGTAGATAATTTCTTTGAAGATCCCGATGCGATTGTAGAGCAAGCACTCGCTCACAAGTATTACAATCCAGACGTTGGCAACTGGCCAGGTAAACG
>Ga0213860_10000549_pt1 | contig 15030 bp, 10 predicted proteins | sample PICome_3_FD_160118 | JGI IMG/M metagenome (GOLD analysis project Ga0213860, IMG submission 160118) | Coastal seawater microbial communities near Pivers Island, North Carolina, United States - PICO550 | ecosystem: Environmental > Aquatic > Marine > Coastal | place: USA: North Carolina...
GTCCAACTATGGGGTTAATTTCTTAAAACTTATGTATTACAATTATCTAATCATTTCACCTACAATGGTGTCTAAAATTCGTTTCAATCAAGTAAAGGAAGATCATCCTGGTACTTTGAGATGGAATGGTGACAATACAAAAACATTCGTCAAGTGGGATTGTGGAAATCTTGGGATTGCAAAAACTACTGTCGTTAACTCATATATGCCAGATTGTATTTTTCAGTTGAAAGAAACTTACACATCAGGAACAGATTATTGGGGACCATTTTCTGCTGATGATTTTAAAACTGAACTTCTTAAATCTGAATGGACTGATAATGAAGTCTAATCTATATTCGGTTTTCACCATTTTTAGATATTTGTGATATAATATAAATAAACACGATTGAATAATTAATCAAACGGAGTACTGAAATTTATGTCTAATCAAAAAGAACATCTTGATGTTGTTAAAGCTGAGCGTGAAAAATTGCTCAAAGAAATCGAGGAATTGAACAGCCAACTCACTCTTAAGAAGGAAACATTCCTGAAGTATCAAGGTATTTTTGAATATCTGAGTGCTGAAGTACAGACAGATGAAGCACCAACAGAAGTAACAGAGACTGAGGTAGTAGAAGAATAATATTTTAACTATATTATTTTTACTTGAACTACAATATGAAAACATTTGCACAAGTTGCTTTTAAATATGGAGCATCAATTCATCCTCTGCTGGTAGATCCAGAATCTACTGGTGGACTTGGATTGATGAATCCATCTGTTATGGTGGATAACGGAAAGGTGATAGTAAATCTTAGGGTGATAAACTATACTTTTTATCACTCTGAGAAAAAATTATTCTTGCATCCATATGGTCCTTTAACATATCTGCATCCCGAAAATGATAATCATCTTCGGACTTGGAATTATTATCTTGAATTAGATGATAACTATGAGATAAAGAACTATACTAAGATAGACACTTCAGCATTTCCAGATAAAGAACTCTGGGAATTTGTTGGATTGGAAGATGCTCGTATCTTTAGATGGGATGATAAACTTTATATGTCTGGTGTCCGACGAGATTTGGATACTGCTGGCACAGGACGTATGGAGCTATGTGAAATACAGGTAAATGGAAATGAAGTAAAGCAAGTATCTCAACTTCGTATTCAACCACCTATAAATCCAGATTCATATTGTGAAAAGAACTGGATGCCTGTACTTGATAAACCATATCACTATGTTAAGTGGACTAATCCCACTGAAGTTGTAAAGGTTAATTTGGAAGATGGTAGCACAGAGCAAGTATTTGTTAGTGAGCAATATCCAATTGATGGTGAACCCAGAGGTGGATCACAACTTATTCCTTGGAAGGATGGGTATGTTGCAATTACTCATGAGGTAGATTTATTTAAAAGTGAAACGGGTCGCAAAGACGGAGTATATTATCATAGAGTAATATTTTGGGATAAAGATTTTAACATTAAAAAGTTTTCAAGAAAGTTTTTCATTCTTGGTGCACATGTTGAATTTTGTATTGGACTTGCTAAACATAATGGTCAAATGATAATGACCTTTGGATTTCAAGACAATGCTGCTTATCTTCTTAAATTTGATGAAAGGGTGTTGGAGGAATTTTTAAATGAAGACTATTGAAAAACTTCTAATATCTTTTATTGAAGATCCAGAAAATTATAATAATAATTTTCAATTAGCACAGCACTATGATAATATTGATCAAACTGCTGCAGCAGTATCATATTATCTTCGTGCTGCTGAGAGATCTACAAATGTCTCTGACCAGTATTATTGTCTCATAAAATCTGGAATATGCTTTATGAGACAGGGTTGTAGAAACTTTACTGTTCAAGGTATTTTTCAACAAGCTGTTGCTATTATGCCTAGTAGACCGGAAGTATATTATCTTTTAAGTCGTGTTTATAATGAACAACAAAAATATCATGATGCTTATATGATAGCATCAATGGGTGAAAAGGTTGCAGAAAATTCTAAAGAATGTCCAGACTTAGAATATCCAGGTCGTTATGCAATTTTATATGAAAAGGCAATTTCATCATATGAAGTTGGACTTTGTGATGACTCTAGAGAGTTATTAACTGAATTGAAAAATAATGGTTATAACACAGAAGTTGTAACGGAAAAGTTGAATGAGATGAATCATAATGCTAAAGGTCTTCATGATGTTTATATTCCTGAAAGATATCAACAGTTTAGTTGGTTCAATTTTCATGATCTAAAAACTGAACAACAGTCTGAAATTTTTATTGACGATTCTTATCAAAAGTATGTTCAGGTTGAAGAAGGTGATCTTGTTGTTGATGTAGGTGCTGGAATTGGTGCCTTTGCTTTCAAGGTTAAAGAAAAAAATCCAAAGAAAGTTTATTGTTTTGAACCTGATATTTCTAAGTATCAGACTCTGATAGGAACTGAGTATGGTGATAATATAGAGTGTATTAATTACTTATCTTCAGTAAAACTTTTTTCTGAGATTGTTACTAAAAAATTTCAGCATATAGATTTTTTAAAACTTGATTGTGGTGGTGGAGAATATGACATCTTAAGTCAGGAGAATTTGCCTTGGGTAATAGGAAATGTTAAAAAAATTTCTGGTAAGTTTAATTTAGGTACACCAGAATTAAATAAAAAGTTTGTTGATTTTAAAAATACTTACTTAAAGACATTTACTGATTTTCAAGTCTATTCTTTGGATGGGGTTGATATTAAAGGAGCTCTCTTAGATGATGATGGTGGTGAATGGTTCTTAAGTTATTATCATAGAATTTTTGTACATATTAATAATCCAAATAGTAAATTGAATGTTATGGAAAACACTATTGAAGACTCTAAGACAAAGGTTCTTGATGTTTATAAAGACAATGATGGTAGATTTGGTGAATGGGGTTGGTGTAGTAATAATAAAGCAGGATGTATTATTGATGTTATTGATGAGATCTGTAATGACACTGAAAATCCTGTCTGTGTAGAGATTGGAGCGTATGGTGGTAAGAGTATTATCCCTGTTGCTTTGGAATTAAAACGACATGGTAAGGGGACTATACATGCTATTGATCCATGGACTATTGAAGAAGCTACTAGGGGATATGATGGTGCTGATTATGAATGGTGGAGTAATACAGACCTGGAGTTTATGCATGATATTTTCTTAACAACGATTCAGGAAACTGAGACGGGGGAACATGTAGACATACATGAGATGACTAGTGATGATGCTCCTGAGTTTGAGCGTATTGATTATTTGTATATTGATGGTCAACATACAAAGCAAGCATTTAAAGATGCTGATAAGTATGCTACTAAGGTTCGTCCTGGTGGATATTGTTTTGTTGATGATATTGATTGGACTATTTTGTCTGAGGAGAATCTACCAGGATACATTGTAGGTTTGGGATTTGAATTTATAAACCGAGTTGATAATGCTTTCATCTATAGAAAGAAAGAAGAACCATCTACAAATATATTTTCACTGAGCGTAAAACAAAAACCAACTTCATGGACTGTAGATAATTTTCTTCAGGATCCTGATGCTGTGAGAGAGTTTGCTTTGCAGCAACAATTTCATGAAGGTGGATGGGGAAGAGGACATATCGGCAGAAGGACTAATGAACAATTTTTATTTCCAGGTCTCAAAGAAAGATTTGAAGAGATTATGGGAAAGAGAATTACTAAATGGGAAGAACATACGGAGAATGGTAAGTTCCAAAACTGTGTTGCTGGAGAACCATTAGTCTATCATTGCGACTCACAGCAGTGGGGAGGACTCTTATATTTGTCTCCAGAAGCTCCTTACAGTTGTGGTACTACTTTATATGCTCACAAAGAGAGTAGGGCTAGAACATATAATGATCCTGGATATTATAATGACTGGTGTGTAGATCCAGAACTTGGAGAAGAAATTTACTATGGTGGTATTCATTGTGATGGTACTAAGTTTGAACCTGTGGATGTAATTGGTAATGTTTATAATCGATTGATTCTCTTTGATGCTAGTTGTATTCATTCTGCATCAGAATATTTTGGATATAATTTAAAAACAGGAAGATTATGGCAGATGTTCTTTTTTGATGCTGACTAAATACATAAAAGAAAGAGTATCTAGACATAGATGGGCATTCAAATAAATGGTCAGACTGGACGTATTACAAGACCTGATGGTAATGTAAAAATACCTAACAGTGAAATTGGAATAACCCAATTAACCGTTGCGAATGGTGCCTCTGTAACAGGTATCATGACTGTTACTGCTGGTGTAGGGAAAACTATTACATTAGATCCATCTCAGAAGATGTTGACTCTTGGTGATACCACTATGCACCAAGATAGTGGTACTGGTGACACTATCTTAATGAGAAATGGTGCTTATAACCCATTCAGAGCATCTAGATTTTTAATCGATGATGTTACTGTTATTGATGCCAATAGAAATTTTATAGGTGCTACTGGAACTTTTACTGGTAATGTTTCTGTTGGTGGAACACTAACATATGAAGATGTAACTAATGTTGATTCTGTTGGTATTGTCACTGCAAGACAAGGTGTTCACTTTGGAAGTGCTGGTAATGGAACTCTTGTAATTGGTGATTCTGGTGGTATTGGTATCGGAACTAATAATCCAGGAGCAAAATTACAAGTTGCATCATATGGCGATCACGGTAAGATTCGTGTAGAAAGTTCTGGAAATGGCAATAGAGCAGGTATTGAATTTTTTAGAGAATCAAGTGCTGGAACTGGAAAAGGTGCAGCAGGTATTTGGGTAGAATCTGAAACTGGAAATGCAAGTGGCGAGTTAAGATTTGGTGTAGAGTATAATAAAAATTTGCAATCATTATCCACCAAAATGATTCTGGATGTAAATGGTAGACTCGGCATCGGAACTGATAATCCAGCTTCAGAGCTTGATATTACATCATCAGTAGAGGATGGAACTGGTTCATTAGCAAATCATGGTATAAGACTTGCTCATGTTGGTGCGACAGATGAGGAGGTCATACCTATTAGTGCTTGTTTTGTATCTACTCAAAACAGATCAAGAGCAGGTATTGGATTTATTTCAAAACAAGCAGATAGTACTGATGGTTACGCTGGTGAAATCGGTTTCTATACAAGATCTGCCGCAGATGGAAGTGGTTTGCTTAGAAGTGATGAAAGAGCTCGTATAACTTCAAGTGGCAATATCGGCATCGGGACTGATGATCCTGCTACAAAACTTGTCGTTGCAGCTTCTGATTCCACTGCCGCAGATATGCGTTTCCAGAATAGTGGTACAGGTTATGCAGCCAACAACGGAATGTGGGTTGGTATTAATAATAATGAAGATGGTTTAATTTATAACTATCACAATTCTCCTTTGCTATTCGGTACAAATGATGCAGAAAGACTTCGTATAACTTCTGATGGTAAAGTTGGTGTTAATCAAACAAGTTGGTCAAACAAAAACCATATGTTTGAAGTCAAACAATCAACTAATGATAAGGAGATTGCTAGATTTACTGTAGATGGTGCTAGTGGTTCAGTTCAAGGTAAGGGGTATATTGGACTTTCTGCTTTTCTTGATTCGGTTTATCCACACGCATGGATTGGAGTTGAAGAAGATAGTAACGCCAGTTATCTTGGAGATTTAATATTTGGAACTCGCAGTGTAGCTTCAGATTCTGCTCCGTCAGAAAGACTTCGTATAACTGCTGCTGGTCGTAATCTAATAGGTGGTCAAACTGCTTCCGAAGGTTCAAATTCCAATCTTCAAGTTAGAGAAGATGGTTTTGGTAGAAACGTTGAAATCTTTAGAAGTTATAATAGTGCTGCAACTCCTGCCCGCATTAGATTTAGCAATTCAAGAGGAACAGCGGCATCTCCAACCATTGTTGCTAGTGGTGATATGTTAGCAGAGATTCGTTTCAATGGTTATGATGGAACTAATTATGATTCTCAAGCAGCAAAAATCCTTGCCTCAGTAGACGGCACACCTGGTGAAAATGATATGCCGGGAAGATTGGCATTTTTCACAACAGCCGACGGAAGTTCTACACCAACAGAAAGACTTCGTATCGACTCAAGTGGAGTTGCAAAATTCGAAAACCCTACGGGTACTCTTATAATATCATCCACCACCGGTAACGATGGTGGTAGAATCCTCTTGAGAGAAACCACTGTAGATGCTTGGAGTATTGATTCTACAAGAGCAAATGCTTCATTCATCATCACGGATGAATATAATAGTCGAGAAGTGTTTCGTGCTACAAATACTGGTTTGACTGGAATTCGGAATAATACTCCAAGTGGTATATTAGATATTGGTGGAGTTGGCACTGATGGTCTTATTGTGCGAACGGGGGGTAGCGGATATTCAACTCTGTTTAGATATGGTACAAACGAAGATAATTATATCTCTCAAGGACCATCTGGACAAACTATATTTAGAGATAGGGAAAATGACGAACATGTTCGCATAGATTCTGCTGGTCGCATGGGACTGAATTGTCCTGGACAAGATCTTTCTGCATTCAACGCAAACGGTTCTCAAGACCTTGTTATTTTTAGTAGAGGTTCAACCGGACTATCTGCTCATGCTGGTATTACTTTGCATGGTGGAAGTACATCAGCAAGTCAGTGTTCACTTACATTTGCTGATGGTAATGCTGGAGCACAGCGTTACGCAGGTTCTATTGATTACTTGCACTCTGTTGACGCTCTTAGTTTTAGAGTGGCCAGTACCGGTGCAATGAGGATTGACTCTGCTCATCGTCTGATGATGGGAACAACCACTGCAGTCCATACTTATAGAAAAATCCAAATTGTTGGATCTTACAGTGGAACTTCACAAAGACAAGGTGCTTTGCTTAGATATGGTGAGGCATCATCTAATGGTCCAGTTCTAACATTTGAAAAGAATAGAAGTAATTCTGGCGGAACCACTAGTACCCAAACTGCTGATGCGATAGGTGAAATTCAGTTCCAGGGAACTGATCAAGGAGGATCTTATAGAATTGGCAGTATGATTAGAGGAGAGGTTGCTGCTACTCCTGCTGGTAATAGAGTTCCTGGAATGCTTAGGTTCTACTGTGATAGTGGTTCAACTCTTAACGAAACAATGCGTCTCACTCGTTATGGAAGAGCACAAGTTAGTAAGGAATTTGCAATCAGAAATAGTGCTGGATATGGTAATGCTAGGAACAGTAGAGTTGAGTACATACAAGGTGGTAATGGTACTTACTCTACCTGTATAGTCACTATAAATCAAAATTCTTATGGATCGTTGGTATATGATATTAAGGTACATGGATATTCAAGTAGTACTGCTCATGTAGCAGGTGGTTACTATCAAAATGGTAGTATATATAACGATAGTAAATCTATTAACCATGCTACTTCTGGTGTCTCTGTAAGTGGACCAACAGCTGGTGGAGGTCAGACAGCAGCCTTTCAGTTCTCAAGAACTAATGGATGGGTTCATCCAATTTGCAGCATATCTATTTCAACAGGTGGCGATGGGTATATTGATGACGGCGACATAACAATTGTTTGGAGTTAAACAAATGAGTACTATTTTAAACGCAAGATACATTACAGTTGCTGAAGAAGGTAGTCCTGCAATGATTGAGGTAGTCTACGACGATAAAGTAGAATATCCAATGGATGGACAACCAGAAACTCGTGGGTATGATGATCTGCAAGCGTGGATTACTGCTGGAAATACTGTCTCAGATTTTAATGTTGATCCTTTTGTCTCCTCACCGGAGTATATTAATCAAGTAAGATCTGCATAAATATCTAAAAAGTATCTAATATAAGATGTCGGAAATTCGTGTAAATAAGATAACTAACAGAAGTGGTTTAGGTACTGTAACTGTTAGTGATGCAGGAGCAATTTTTTCCGGGGAGAAGACGGGATTTGGAACGGATAATCCACGATATACTTTAGAAGTTGGTGCCGTTGGTGCTGGTGGAACTCAACTCTGGGTCAATGGTGACGCTAGAGTTACAGGAATAATGTCAATTGGTCAAGGCACTATTACGCTTGACCCAGATTCAAACATGATTAAGTTGGGTGCTCTTACGATGCACCGTGATAGTAGCACTGGTGATGCCATCTTGATGAACACTGGTGGTACTTATAACCCATTCAGAGCATCTAAGTTCCTTATTGATGCTACTGAGGTTATTGATAATAATAGAAATTTTACAGGTGTTGATGCAAACTTTAGTGGTAATGTAAGTGTTGGTGGAACTCTTACCTATGAGGATGTAACTAATATTGATTCAGTTGGTATTGTTACTGCTCAAGCAGGAATCCATGTAACTGGTGGTGACGTTTCCATAGGGCATAATAATCCATCACATAAACTAGATGTTGTAGGAAATACGCAATTATATGGAACACTTGCAATTGGTGATAATACTGATATAAGTCCAACTGCAAATGGAGCAGGGCAATTACATATTGATGGAAATGGATATACTCCCTACATTGCAGCAGATGGGACTGCGATGTATGTTGGGCATAATTCAAGTGCTAGGGATTTAAGATTACAAACAAATGAGACTGACAGACTAACAATTGATGGTTCAACTGGTAATGTTGGTATCGGAACTGATAACCCTAATACTGAACTAGAAGTTTTCTCAGATACATTTTCTGATATCACAATTAACTCTGCAAGAACATCTGGAAATATTGGTGGAATAAACTTTAGAAAGGGTGGAGTGGCATCTGGTATAATGACTGCTCAGTTTATTGTTGATACAGGTGGTGCTTATCATTTTTATTCACAAGGAACAGAAAGACTTCGTATAGCATCTAATGGAGAATTAATATCAACTAATGGCACATTAAGAAGAGATGTAGAAACAAGTTCCTTTGCTGTTTCTGGTGGAACTGCATCTAATGCTGGAGCAAATATTAATCTCTATGGTGCAAGTCATAGTAGTCTTGCAAATGTTTTTAGAGTAAGAACTGGAGCAACAGAAAGACTTCGTATAGATTCTGCTGGTGATGTTTATATTGGAAAAACAACTAACAACTATACTTCAAGTGGTAGAACAGTATTGGCTCTAGCGGGTTCTAGTAATGCTCTTATGGAGATGGGCCATGGCACTACAACTGATGGATTCTTCTATGCGGCTAATGATGAATTTAGAATGTCTTCTGTTGGAGCTCTTCCATTAATTTTCCATACTGATTCTACAGAAAGAGTTCGCATAACTTCTGGTGGATCTGTAAACATTGGTGGTGATTATACTCAAACTGGTTATAAAGCACAAATTACTGGTGATTTATTAATTCAAAAGAACCAAGCGGCATATCAACATCCCCAGATAGAACTTTATAATTACAACACTGGTGGTTATGGTGGTGCTATAAAATTCACTGGTAATCTTGCTGGAACAAAATATACACAAGGAACAATAAGAACATATGGTGGTAGTAATACTAGTGATGGTTCACTGGCATTTTTCACTGGTGACGGAACAGAGAAACTTCGTATAACTTCTGCTGGCAACGTATCTATTGAAGATGGCAACCTTGTAGTAGCATCTGGTCATGGTATTGACTTCTCTGCTACCTCAGGTCCGGCAGGAATGCAGTCTGAAATTCTGGACGATTATGAAGAAGGAACATTTACACCAATCCTTTCTCAAGGGTATACTGGTATATCTCATGGTACAGGATATCCAGTTGGAGACTATGTTAAAGTAGGTCAATTATGTCATGTTAGCATATCATTTTACTTTAGTTCAACTGGATATCAATCCACTACTAGGGTAAGAATAGAGGGTTTACCTTTTGCAGGAAATTCAACAGCTGTTAGTTTTGCAGGATTTCTAACTTATGGATTTGGTAATATTTCACTCAATAACTATAATAGTCTTGGTTGGTATATAGCCAATAATCAAACTTATGCCGACCAGTATGCTATGAATGGTCCGACTGGATATAATACATATCCAAATGCAAATGCATCTAATCGCTGGATACAAATATCTGGCACTTATAGAGTTGATTAAATTATATTGGTCTAATAAATAACTAAAAAACAATAATGGGACTTACCTAATGGCACTTACTGAAAGATGCGAAAACGACAAGATCGAAATCGTTGGTCAATACAAAGCAGTTCAAGTTCGTAGAGCTACTATTGTTGAGAGAGATGGTGTAGAGATTGCTCGCACATTCCACCGTCATGTCCTTCAACCCGGAACTCTTGATGCAGATGATAACCTTGTAGATACTGATATCAGTGGTGAAGACTCTGATGTTCAGGGTATTTGTAATGCTGTATGGACTCAATCAGTTAAAGATGCATGGAAAGCAAAGTTGGTTGCTGATAAAAATTTACAACCTGGTGGTTGATAAATAACTAAAAAGTAGATAATGGCTGCTCTTAATTTTCCAAATAATCCAAGTCTAAATGACATCTACAATGCTAATGGCAGAAGATGGAAATGGAATGGTAGTAGTTGGATTAGGATAGCTGATCCTGGTGTTCAAGGTATTCAAGGTACTGCAGGCACTATTGGTGTTGATGGTAACCAAGGAACTACTGGTACTCAGGGAACTACAGGGGCTCAAGGAACTACAGGTGCTCAAGGAACTACTGGTACTCAAGGTACTGCAGGCACTATTGGTATTGATGGTAATCAAGGAACAACTGGCACACAAGGTACTCAAGGCACTCAAGGACTTCAGGGACTACAAGGAACTACTGGTACTCAGGGAACCACAGGTACACAAGGACTTCAGGGTATTCAGGGTCTTGTAGGTAATGATTTTTGGTCAGTTTCTAGTGCTGGAATTGCTACCACTAGAAGTGTAGGTTTTAACACCACAACTGTAAATGATCCAGATCTTATTGGTGTAGGTAATTCATTCAAAGGAGCATATGTCTCCAATGGAATGTTTATATTTGATAATAGTTTGACTGGTGATCATTATATTGGAACGGCTTTTAATGGACTTATGGCTGGACCAATTGATGTTCAGGGTTTAATATCTGTTGATGGAAACTTTGTAGTTGTTTGATAAATACTAATACGGAGTAGACACACAGCATGTTAGTCAATCATAATAGTATCATTGGTGTTAATAGTATAACTGCTAATGGAGATCAGTTATATTTTTACAAAGAGGATGGTACAGATGCAATTTTTAATATTTCTAATATTAATGTACTGAATACTTCAGGAGTATCCACTTTTGCAGGTCTTGAGAGTACAGGAGATCTTGTAATTAGTGGTAATGTTTCTGTTGGTGGAACACTAACATATGAAGATGTAACCAACGTTGACTCTGTTGGTATTGTAACTGCAAGAATCGGAGTTAAAGTTCCTGCGGGTGAAGTTACAGTTGGAAGTAATATTCAACTTGGTAACGCTGGTGTTGCGACTGCAACTTCATTTGTCAAGACTAGTGGAACTTCTTCCCAGTTCTTGAAAGCGGATGGTTCATCAGATGGTTCTGCTTATATTACTTCTATTGGTATTTCTTCTGCTGGAACAAGTATTGGTAACGCAACCACATTGAACTTCATTGGTGCTGGAAATACTTTTGCTGTGAATGGTAACACTATTGATGTTAGCGTTCAAGGAAGTGCTGGTGGATCTGTAGATTCAGATGCTCAAGAAAACACTGTTGCTGGTACTCTTGCTGGTGCTAGTCTTGATGGTACTGCGGAAAGAAATACATTATATGGATATGAGGCTGGTAATGATATTACCAGTGGAGATGACAACACCTGTATTGGATGGCAATCTGGTGATAAAATTACAACCGGATATAAAAATATTGCGGTTGGATCTGAAGCACTAGACAACTGTGATACTGGGAATAGAAACGTTGCGGTTGGTTGGGAGGCTGCTAGATCACTAGATAGTGGTTATAATAATGTTGCCCTTGGTAATATGGCAGGAAGATCCTGGGGTGGTGCAGACGAATGTATTGCGATTGGAGCTCATGCTGCATCTAACTTTGGTCTTGGTACAAGAGTCATCGCAATGGGTGCTGAGTCTGTTTGGTTAGGTGGAACTGATGTTATTGGTCTTGGAAAACAAACCATGTTGAGAGGTGGTAGCCAGACTGGTGGTATTGGTATTGGTTATTTTGCTGGACAAAATAATGTTGGCGATTATAATGTTTACATTGGTTATGAGGCTGGTAAAGGATTTGGCAGTAGTCCTTATACGACAGGAGAATATAATCTTTCTTTAGGATATAGGTCTTTATATGCGGTTAGTAGTGGGAATAATAATATATCTATTGGACACAGTACTGGAACTACAATTACTACTGGGTCTAACAATATATTAATTGGAAATAATGTTCAGGCTTCTTCAGCAACTGCAACCAATGAAGTAGTTATTGGTGATTCTAATATCACCAAGTTTAGTGTTCCAGGTATTAATTTTGTTAATACTGGTGGAAACTTAGGTATCGGTACTGATGATCCTGAATATGACTTAGATATTGGCGGACTCGCATATTCACTATCACCCTCATCTGCTGGTGTTGGAACAGCAAGAATTGCGTCTAGGCTTGGTATTGGTGTAACTAATTTTACAAGAACTGGTGCTACACCAGTTGAAAAGCATGGCGGGGTCTTGAGTCTTGGTGGTGATGCTACTACTGGTGATAATCCAATGATTGTTTTCGATTCTTATCCTGCTTCAACATCCTTTGTTAATGTTGTGATTGGTAGTGATGAGACGGGTAGAAGACTGAATGGCAACACTGGTTGTGTTTACATTGGTGGTCACGCTGGTAGATTAAATACTGGTGGTAATAATATAGCCATTGGTTCTCAATCTCTGACTGGTGGTGGAGGAAATTTTGTTTATGCTATTGGATATAGAGCAGGTACTGACGGAACTGGTAATAACAATGTTTGTATAGGTAAAAATGCTGGAGGTACTTATAATGGAACTGCTGGAAATAATATCTTCTTAGGACATAATGCTGGATCCATTGGTGGTGGTGATTATGATAATAATATTCTTATTGGTAGTGGAGCTGGTAATTGGGATTTTGGACCAGCAAAGAGTGCTAACGATCAATTAGCAATAGGATTTAGAGACTCTGGCGTCGATGCAAAATACTGGATTGTTGGTGATGAAAATCAGAGGATTGGTATAGGAACTAATCTTCCAAGTGCAAAAATTCATATCAATAATGATCCAAACTCAATTCTTGGAAGATTTGATTCAAATAATAAGAGATGTATTGATCTTGTAGCCAACGATTCTACTGGTGATGCTGAGATAAGAGGATTTAAAAACACTGGTTCTGGAACGCATGAACAAACAATCTTGCTCGATGCTAGTGGTAATTCTTATTTGAAGGGTGGTAATGTTGCTCTTGGACATGATAATGCAGTTAAACTTCTTCACCTTAGAAGTGATGCTACTTCGGCTGGTCATACTCTTTTGCGTTTAGAGAATCTCCAAAACAACACTGGTGGTCCAACTGAATGTCATATAGACATGTGGTTAGACAACTCAAATAGTAACAATACTGGAGCAAGTATTGGTATTGTAGAAGATAGTAATGATGGTTATGCTGATTTGGTATTTAAAACTACTCCTGCAACTAATAGTGATACCTTACAAGAGAGGGTGCGTTTTGATCGTGAGGGTGGTGTATTAATAGCAGGTCAACCAATGCATGTGTGCTATGCAGTTACTACTGCTAGCAGAACGGTTACAGGTAGCAATTCAACTACACTTCTTCCAAATTCTAGTTATGATCCAATGAATGATTTTAACGAGACTACAGGAGTTTATACGGTTCCAATTGCTGGAAGATATCTCTTATTCTATGGAACACAGGGTAAAACCTCTTCCAATTCTAATACTGGTTCGATATATTATAATATTAATAATACTGGAATTTCTGGGCAGTGCTTATTCTATGGTGATGCGTATAGTGGTAATTCTAAAACAACTATACTAAATCTTTCTCAAAATGATACTGTTAAATTCCAGATTCATGGAAACAATGGTATAGGTTATACTATCAATGGTGCTCATTTTGGTATCTATCTTTTAGGATAAATAATTAAAAAAATAACTATGGATTATACTGTTACTTTAACTGAAGCAGAGAATAAAGCAATGGAATATATTGCTGCTTCACCACAAGATTGGATTGATAATGCTGCTCACAATAGAGCAAGAAAAGGTATTGATGAAATCTGTCAGATCTATACAAATTATAAACTTGATAGAAACGAGGCAATCACTGCTGTTGGAAAAGATGCTATGGTTCTTGCTGCTTTTTCTGAGGGAGTCGTGTTATCAGCATCTCAAAGAGCAGTAAATGCAGAGGCAGAGGCAAGTCAAGACTGATTGAATAAATAATTAAAAATTGTAGATAATGGCAGCCCTTAATTTTCCAGCTAATCCTACAGAGAATCAGGTTTATAACGCCAATAATACCTCCTGGCAGTTTAGTAATGGATCGTGGGTAAGAGTTAATACTGGCGTTCAAGGTACTGGTGGTATACAAGGTACTGACGGAACTCAAGGTACTCAAGGAACTCAGGGTACTCAAGGACCACAAGGTACTACTGGTAATCAAGGAACAACTGGCACACAAGGTACTCAAGGCACTCAAGGACTTCAGGGACTACAAGGAACAACTGGTAATCAAGGAACAACTGGCACACAAGGTACTCAAGGCACTCAAGGACTTCAGGGTGCCGAAGGAAACTTTGGTGGTGCTACCTTTGACTATACATTCAAAACTTCGACGGCTGATAGTGACCCAGGAACTGGAAATTTAAGATTTAGTGAGTCAACATTTTCGGGAGCATTGACTCTCTATATTGACGATTTGGATCTCAATGGCACTGATATTCAAACATTCTTAAGAACAATTGATGACTCTACCTCTGCACTTAAGGGTCATTATAGAGTTTCCAATCGTTTGGCCGCAAACGACTTCGCGATATTTACTATCACTGGATCAATAACCGTAGCGTCTGGATATTTTAAAGTTCCTTCTTCATATATCTCTGG
>Ga0213860_10000550_pt1 | contig 15022 bp, 12 predicted proteins | sample PICome_3_FD_160118 | JGI IMG/M metagenome (GOLD analysis project Ga0213860, IMG submission 160118) | Coastal seawater microbial communities near Pivers Island, North Carolina, United States - PICO550 | ecosystem: Environmental > Aquatic > Marine > Coastal | place: USA: North Carolina...
AATGTTGATGTAATAATATTCTCCGAAGACTTCAACCATGTTCTATCTATTTCTGTTAATTTATGTATTTCTAAGGGATTTGTAAAGTGTTGGTTATAATCGGTATTAAACTTTATAACCTTCTTATTCTTAGGCGAATACTCAATCACTGCATTCGAATCTGTGATCCACAAATCACATTTCTTCCATAAGTTCGGAATTTCCGAAGAGGCGGTAAATTTTATATTGTTACCCATGAACCCATTTTTAGATAAAAAGAATAGGGTTGATGGTTTTGCTTTACCTAATTCATCTAATCCGATTAAAGTGAAATTATGTTCTTTATTTTCATAAATGAATTTATTTAGTTCAAAAAATACATTAGAATAACTCGGATTTGCATGTCCAAATATTTCAACCGCATAGTCCATAAACGTGAAGTTGTCAAACTCGTCTTTAGATTGAAACTTATAACTTTCAAGTAAGAAATTATTCTTTACGGGTTCGATCAGTCCATACTCAAAAGAATTCTCTTCCTCTGTTTTTTCTTCAGGTTCAGAATCTAAGTAATAGTCTTTGTAGTGGTAATCAAACTTAGCAATCGTATTTCTTAAAACCCCATCAATACTTATGAATATTTCCATATTAAAATATAATATTTTTTTTATTATAAGTAAAGTTAATCGTACCTCTTTAAAATCTCACTGATTATTGGATTCCTTACAATATCACTGTTTGTGAATTCGTATACCCCAACATTCTTGAGATCACTTAACCTCACTTTAGCGTCATATAGACCACTCTTTGTTTTATCTTTAAACTTATCAGATTGTTCTAAGTCTCCTGATATGAAGAATTTAGAATTAAACCCGATTCGTGTTAGAAGTAATTTTAATTGTGCTGGTGTCGCATTCTGAGCTTCCTCAAATACGAGAATTGTGTTGTCAACATTCCAACCTCTCATGTAGGCAAGTGCTGCCACTTCGATGTAACCTTCATCTTTTAATTTTTCTCGACACTCCTTACCGATAATTTTATTTAAAAGATAGTATGAGGGAAAAATATATGGATCTAATTTTTCCTCTAAACCACCGGGTAGAGATCCTAATTTTTCTTCCGCTTCAACCGCAGGTCTAACAATAATAATCTTCTCGTATTTGTTATTGTCGTCATGGAGTAACTCGACCGCCCTTTTCATTGCAATATATGACTTACCCACACCCGCAGGACCAAAACATAATGTGATTTCATTATCACCTAACACATCCCAATACTCCTTTTGAGAATCGGTTAAGAATTTCTCTCTTGGTTTCTTAAAAATCTCTCTTATTCTTTGTTTGTGTGTTAATCTTCTATCACTACTTTTTCTTTGGGCCATTTATTGTGTTGTATTATGTTAATTTCCCGTGGATCCAAATCCACCCTCACCTCTTGAGGATTCACTTAGATTGTCCACTTCTTGGAAGTTTATTTTAGGGTAGGGTAGGATCATAAATTGACATACTCTATCTCCAACTTCGTAAATAGTTGAATCATTAGATGCGTTTATATTAAACGTTGCCATAATTTCACCTCTATAACCACTATCAATAACCCCCACCGAGTTACTTAATGATAGTGTGGTTCTTCTTATTGAAGATCTTGGGAAAACCAACCCAACAAACCCATTGGGTATCTCGACAGATATCCCTGTTTTGTATGTGACTTGGTTTTTGTTTTCGTTCATTTCAAACGAAACACAGTGTAGGTCAACACAACCATCCCCCTCTTTAGAGTATTTCGGAATAATTGCGTCGGGATGTACCTTTTTAATTTTACAGTTAATGGAGTATTGTGAGTTGGTGGTACCGAATTGTTCTTGATTCACATGACTCGTCGCTTCGTGTGTTAATGACGCTAACGTACTTTCTATCTCACTAATGAATTCTTGATCAACTTCCCCGTCCTCGTCTTCACCTAAAATCCTCTCATAATTCTCTAATTTCTTAAGATATTCCTTTAGAGTTCTCTCATCCATTTTTTTGATCGAATATTGCTAACTCAAATCCTTGTTTAACGATTTGTGCTAATGGTGTTGAGTGATATTTTGACTGTAAATCATCATCACCCTTATCAGAGTTTAGGATTGTTTGGAACTCTTCTTCTGTTAATTCAACACCGTACTTAGAACAATAATATGAAGATCTTTCCCCCACTCTCATTGAAATAAGTTCGTCATTGAATTCATACATTTTACCTAATTTATTTCTGTGCCATTCACTCTCGTTCGGTTTAAATAAAAAAACCTTACCTATTTGAGATAGAATGGTACATTTTAAGATACTTGAAACATCTTGTTGTAATCTCTCAGGTAAAATGTTGTTGACGTTGACTGCATATTTTGATGCGACTAATATGTGTTCTACTAAACCACCCGGATATGCACCATACATGTCTAAGGATGTTGATGCGGGAGATGCAAAAAGGTCATCACCTAAAAACTCCCTAAGTTCGGGAGTAAAAACCCCATACTTGTCAGAGGTTTCTAATAACCTATTTTTGTTTTTTAATATTTGATCTTTATTCAACATAATTTATCCTTTATAATATTCAGGGGTGATCTTAGAATCGAGTACACATTCAATAGCCATCTTGGCAATTGAAATACTTTCACTTGACCTCATATCTTCTTTTCTATAATTGGCCAATACGAGTGTTGCTTCTTCAACGGACTCCGCTTCAACAACATACTTTACTTTTTGAATTCGTGGGTTACCTTGTCTGTCTAATTGTTCCATTTCGTAACCAACTGTAGCTAAATAATACATAATTTTAAATTTAATTGTTAATGATTGTTTTTAATAATTCTACTCTGTTTTTGGAAACATTTGATAACGAATAATCGTCTTTAACTGTTTCGTATAATCTATTACCTAAATCCTCAATAAGGTTAGGATTTTCTATTAGTCTTTTCATCTGTTGGAACCATTGTTTATGGTTCTTAGAACTTTTAACTAATAGGGCATTTCCCTTTTCATTAAACTTACCCATATCAAATGAATCAATCAAGTCTAAAGTGTAGGGAATTTCAGCAGTTGCAATTAATGCCTTCTTGTGGAATCCCGCTTCAATCACCTTAAGTTGTGATTTGTTTTTATTGAAATCAGATGATACAAGGGGTGCTAACGATACATCAAAGTAATTGTAGTTCGTTGCGTAACTTTTAATGTCTAACGTCCATCTTCTTACGTAGGGTTGGGATAGTTCATCTCCATAGGGGTCTTTAGACCATAACCCAAGATAGTTTTTATACTCATCACTTAATGATTTATAATCATCAGTAAAGATGTTTTCGTACTTAAACCATGCGGTTTCTTCGGGTCTTATTGGTCGGGTGGTTAATTCTCCTGTTTTTTTATTCAGAAGTCTCATATTACCTCTTAGATCAAACCCACAAAGAACAAATTGAGTTCTACCTTTATATTGTCTATGAATTTGGGATATCCCACTCTTCATTAATTCAAGATCATGGTAATGAGACGACCCACCTAACCATCCGAACCTAACAAAATCAGATTCAATAGGGGAAGGTTTAAACTGTGATTCTGTTTCGTCTACCGCATTGGGGAAAACAAACACATCCTTAATACCTAACTCTTTTCTTATAGTATCCGCATAATGATCGGTTGTAGTGGTAATCACATCCGATAATTTCATCATCTCTACTCTTCGTCGAGAAAGACCATTTGATTTAAATGTTTCGTAGTTGGGGTGTCGATGATCAACTTTCCAATAATCATCTGTATCCATAATCACCTTAATACCATTAGTCTTTAACCACTTAATACGTTTGATATTACTTTCGTGTGATTCTTTGTGTATAAAAGAATGGAATACTACTGCATCATATCCCTTAAATGAAATGTCGTCGTCAGAGACACCATATGAAATATCCACATGCACTTCATCAGAGTGTTTATCACCAATAAAGAGGTATGGATCCATAATTCTAAATTTGCCGACACCATGTTGATCAGGTGAAATGGCAAGTACTCTTATCTTTGACATATATTCAAGCTATATATCAAAATATAAGAAAAAAAAGTGATGAAATCAATCCTTATTTGGCTTTATTTACACCCGTGATTTTACCTTTGAATATTGAATCACCTACCTTAAGAACTAAAGTTTCGTTTACCGACGCAGTTTTTGATGCGGTTAAAAGAAGTTCTAATTTACGATCTACAATTTCCTCTAAAGTATCTTTGATTGTCTCTCTAATTAGAGATTTTATATCTGAAGTAGATTCGTTGATTTGTTGTTTAGGTTGTGTTTGTTGAATAACAGGTTGTTTTTTACTTAGTCCCTCTCTCTCCATTAGTTTTTTTGCTCCTTCTACAAATGACATATCAATACCATCACTTAAAGATATTTGATCCATAGTTGGTATTGGGTTATTAATCATTGCGTTTTTTATACTGTCAGGTAATTTAGAGTTTCTAATCTTATCTTCATTAACGACATTAGACGCAACATTTCTTTTTGAAACGTCTTTTGATGTTGGTTCCGAAGTTAGGTTTTCGGTGACTTGTGTTAATGCGGTTGGATCGATAGTCCCTGACTTATAATCACCACCATCTACTGCGGTCATGACTTTTTTAGCGTTAACTAATCTTGACATTAAATCGTCTGTTGATATGGGTCCTTGTTTTTCTGACATGTTTATAAATAGTCTTTTTAAAATATAAGATTTATATTTCTAATTATAAAGTAATTCTTTAATTCTTTTGATACTTTCGTTTAAACCGTCGTAGTTATTATCCTCGTTTTCATCCTCTTCATCATCATCCACATCATCCGCGGTTGGCGGTTCCATGCTTGGTGTGTTTTCGGGTTCGGGTTGTGGTAATTCATCACTCTGAGGTTCAACAGACTGTTCAGGTTCCGATGTGTCAGTATCCGAAGTGTCGGTATCCCGAGGTTCGGGTTTTGGTTGTGTCGGTTCTTGTGATGTAGTGTCTTGTGGTTGTGGTTCGGGTTTGGTTGACCAATCAGATGTGACATATGTAGTGATCATTGAGTTATCATCCCCTTCCTTATAACCGGGTCTTTTAACATCGAATGTTTCCTCATCAAAAATTTCTATTTGGGTCATTCGGGAAAGTAAGAAAGTTCTCCAATTGTTTTTTTCAAATCCTGTTTTAGACCTTGAGGGTGGTTGTACCCACGCCCTTACAATCATCTTACCTTTTTTGGATATCCCTAAAGCAACCATTTCCGCTTTAATCCTTCTACCTGCTTGTACTTCACCTCGTGGTCCATTATAGAAAAAACTAACGGGGTGTCTCTTTTTTATTGCATTGGCGATTGATTTTGGTCTACTCGCCAATTTAGGTTCGGATTGTTCACCGATTAAGAAGTTATATATGTCTTTAATTAATTTCATTAAAAATCGGGATACTGTTTCTTATCACTATAGAAATTTCTATTCAAACCATCAGTTCTTTGATTAATGTCTGTTTTAGAACCTACACTACCATTATCCTCACCTTTACCTTTTTCATCGCCGTCAGACAATGCATTGGGGTGGACGGATCCATAACCATTATTTAGGTCATATATGTTTCTCGATTGATTATCAATACGGGTGTTGATGTCGGTTAATCCACCAACTTGTCCATTGTTTTCCCCCTTACCTTTCTCGTCCCCATCGGAAATTGCGTTGGGGTGGTTAATACCATATCCGTTTATATCGTTATTATATTTATTTCTCGATAATAGGTCTCCTCGGGTGTTAATATCTGTTATTCCCCCTACTTGACCATTGTTATCTCCTTTACCCAATTCATCACCATCAGAAATTGCGTTAGGATGATTAACACCATATCCATTGGATTCGTTATATGTATTCCTCGCGACATTATCTATTCGAGTATTATTATCAGTTAATCCACCGACTTTTCCGTTGTTATCGCCTTTACCTAATTCATCTCCGTCAGATATTGCATTAGGGTGATTAACACCGTATCCCGTATTTTCATTATAGGTATTTCTTTTAATATGTTCTTGTCTTTGGTTAATATCGGTGAATGTTCCTATTTGACCCATATTCTCACCTCTACCATATTCATCCCCATCGGAAATTGCGTTAGGGTTCTCGACACCGTACCCATTATTAGGTCCATATTTATTCCTACTCATCGAATCAAGTCTGTTAGATATATCACTCGATGAACCAATCTTACCATTATTTTCACCCTTACCTAATTCATCTCCATCAGATAATGCGTTAGGGTGATTAGAATCGTATCTTTTATTTCCTTGGTAGTTATTTCTCGCCAATGCCTCATTTCTAAACTGACCTGATATTTGATCTATTTGACTTGCCATTATAGTAATCCTTTAATTCTTTCTATCTCTTCAAAAATCCCAAACGATGAGATTGGTGTTACAGATGTTTTATCAGAATTAGACTTCATCATATTTGTTGGGATTGAGTAGTCTCTCTTCTTTTTTGTGTGTTTTTTTAGGAAAGGATTTTTTCTGATATCATTAATTTGGGCAATGTTGTTTGCTCTTTTTTGTGATGTCTTGTTGTTTTTGATCATTTGTCTCTCACCATTAAGAAAGGATTTTGCCCAATCTAACATAGGTTGTCCTCCCGCCAATTGAAATTGTGTGGAATTTGGGTCACCATTCTCGAGATCGTGAATAATCCTTTTGATTTGGGCGTAAGTGACGTTTTTAGTCCTCAAGAGATTTTTAGCCCTTTGGGTCCCATCAATAGTTTTATCACTTAATGATGTGAATGTTTTATGTATTTGATTAAACACATCATCAGGGATTTTAAAAACTCTATCTTTAAGATCTTTATTCATTTCCCTCTATAAAATCTTTTATATCCGATAATGTCAGATTGTTATTCTTTAATGTGTTTTTTAAAGACATTAATTGTCTTTTTATAATCGGATTAATATCTTTCTTACTATCATTTACAATGTCCTTATCTTCACTTTTCTTTGTAAGGACAGTTTCAACATAGTCCTTCATAAATTTTTTCGGATTTTCAACCAACCTCACTTTATCTTCAGGTAACTTCTCATCATAACCCATATCCTCAAGTCGTTTCATTGCGTCATCGTGGGTTAACTTTAATGTCTTAGTGAAGTGTTTGTACGCCTTTTTAAAATTTTCATCATCACCTAAAGTGTCGTCATACCCTAATGATTTACTCATATCGGTTTCTGCCCAATATCTTAGTGATGTGTGTGTTCCGTGTACCCCATGAGTACCTTGGGATCCACCCACCGCCTTGGCAGTCTTGTCTGTGGTCTTTTTTGATGTCGTTCCCTTAGCATGGAAATCGGTTGCCTTAGACCCTCTCTTGATGTTACCTTTCGCGTCTACGATTTCATCAACTTCCTTCTCTTCGTCTGTGACTTTATCAGGAATCTCGTCGTAGTTGGTGTCTTTAGAAAATTCACTTGCGTACTTCTCCCACTTCTTTTTTTCTTTTTTACTTAAACCCTTTTCGTTGGCTTTAGCATAGAAAAAACGCTGTTGTGCTTTAGACACAAATTTCTCTTCAATTACCTGTTTTAAAAAATTATTCATACAAAGTAGTTTAATTATAAATATCAAATGTTATGAAAGATATTTATTAGAATATGAATAGTCAGGATATTTTAAGAAATTTAGGTATAAGTTTGGATGTAGAACTTGATAACTCGGAGACGTATGACTACGAAATTGCGGGTTTTGATGGGGATTATGACCCTAAAGTCATTGATTTTACAAACCCGATTGGTTATGATATTGCGATTCAAAATAACCTGACGAATGATTCAATATTAAAGATTTGCGTTGAATTATGTGAGATTGATAATACACCTAACGACCCTAACTATGTATATTCGGGAATAACTGAAACCATAAGATTCGAAGATTTTACAGAACATTTTAACATTGAAGATAGTGAGGGTAACATACTACATGCATATAAAAATTTCATTTTAAATAATGACGTATTCACTTATACGGGATATACGGGTGAGACACACTATTTTAAAGTATGTGGATATAAGGATTGTATAACACCATCCCCAACACCAACATCAACAGAACTACCGACAAGTACTCCGAACCCAACGGCAACGGAACAACCTACACCAACTCCGACATTCTCATCAACCCCCGAACCAACACCAAATCCAACAGCAACATGTACAACAACGGTGCAATATTTAAATGTTCAACTGACCGATAGTGCTAAATTTAAATTATCCTTGTGGGTTGATGACCAATATACTCAACCTGACAGTGCCGAATGTGATTATGTGGTTTCAGGTCAAGCTCGAGGTGACATGGGTACCGTTTATGAGGGTGTTGAGACCATCACTCACGGTGATCATAACCACCAATTCAACCTTGCTCCCGTACTCAACGATGGGGAGGTCGTTACAGGATTTACAGTATATTCCATAGACACAACCCAATGTACTTGTCCAACCATAGTTGATTTTGATCCGTTTAAACCGACACCAACTCCTGAACCAACACAGACATTAACACCAACTCCAACGTCAACTCAAATACCGAGACTCTCGGGGGTGGTCTCATCATTTAATCCGAATTCTAATAATCCGATCACACTTAATGAACTTATACGACCGTTTGTTGAACAATCATACGGGACAATATATTCATTTATATGTGATAACGATATTAACCAAATTGTTTTTGACCTTACTAAAACAACAACAGGGAATGCTTCTCAAATCCCTAATATAGGTGATGTTATTACGAACATTAATGATAACACCCCGTATTCTAATGATAACTTATTACATTTTAAGCAAACTACTTTCGGTACGTTCAATACAATGACGGATTATAGGTGGATTACCACCGATGAAAACGGGGCCATAACCGATATCACTCAATTACCTCTTTGTCCGACACCGAACCCAACGGTAACACCTAATCCAACTGCGACGGAGAACCCAACGGCTACACCTGTTCCAACCTCAACAGAACAACCCACACCAATGCCAACGGTAACTGAACAACCAACACCAACACCGAATCCAACGTCGACTCCCGAACCAACACCAAACCCGACGGCAACAGAGGTCTTAAATGACATCCCATTATCGTTTAATTACAGTTTGGGAATGGGATCTTTATCTTGGAGTGGTTTAACCATTTCAGAGTTATCAGAAGCAACATGTAATGCGTTAGTGGGGAACTATATTATAAGTCAATATTATGGTACTTTAGGTGTGGGTACCCAATTCTACAATCCAAATAATATAGCAAGTAATCAAAGTTGGGTGACTAATCAATATTTTGGTACAAACAACGCACCTAACGGCATTTGGGTACAGGGTTCAACTGAATATATAATTGAAACTGATTTTAATGGTGTTGTAACAAGGTACGAATCATTTAACGTGACATGTCCTTCACCTACATCGACACCAACACCCGAACCTACATCAACACCACAACCAACACCAATACCCACAGTAACAGAGAATCCAACTGCAACACCTAATCCAACGGCAACGGAACAACCTACACCAATGCCAACCGCAACAGAACCTCCAACCGCAACACCACAACCAACATCAACACCCGAACCCACACCAAACAGTAACGTTCAATTAAATTTTTACAATGATTTAAATGGTTTGACTGTTAGTCGCATTTATGTTAATACTAACGTATATGATACGGGAGATTTCCCAATGTCATCAAACGAAAATACAACACTAACGGGATTATCTCACACGAATGGGTTGGTTGGGTTACAAATTGTATATGATTTCCAAAGTCAAAATAGTCCTAAGAACATTTATGTGTATGTGGATGGTGAATTGGATGTTACAACTTATACATCAACGGACATTACATTTACAATTGGTAATACAATTCCTGTACAGGACAATTCGATTATTACAGTTAGACAGTACAGTACTCCATTACCAACCTCAAGTCCTACTCCCGAACCAACATCTACCCCTATACCAACGTCAACACCTGAACCAACAGAAGTACTTGTACAGGACATAAATTTAATTTTCCAAATTAATAATGACGGTGGGGTTAATCCATGGTTAAGTGGTAGTTCAACCTATAGTGATGTCCAAAACCATTTATGTACTTACGGTGCTAATAATTGGAATGCCAATACAAGACAGACAACGGGTGACCCTAATAACCCACAAACAGGTGATAGATTCTATGCGGGTGGATTCCCTATTGAGACCCCACAAAATGTTTTACATTTTTATCCTAATAATCTTTCAATTTCTAATTGGAGTTGGATAGAAATAGATAGTAATGGGTACATAACTGTTTCAGGGTTTACGTGTAGTACACCAACACCTACATCAACTGATGTTCCTGAACCAACACCCACACCCACTGTGGATGTGAGTAGTTTTAAATTGCATGTTTATAACCAAACGACTAACTTTACAATTGTCGATTTTAAACTGAGTCAATCAAATAATGCAATGTCAAATAGACTTAGTTTCGACTCCTCAGGTAAACACAGAGTAGATCCGAACAGTGAAGCTCACCATTCCGTCGCTACACTTGACACTAATTACAACTATTTTAGAATTAATATACCCGCAACAGGAAGCGGTGTATACTATGGTTGGTATTACCTGAATGGTTCTTTTGCGGGGTTAGGGTGGCAATATGCGTTCTCCAATATTGTAGATTTAAGAAATGGACCGGGAGGACAGGCCAATTACTACACATTAGGACCCAATGATGTTGTTGAAATATACTTAACGGACACCGACACCCCACCCGTCGCAGCACCAACTTCAACACCAACATCAACACCAAACCCAACACCGACGGTAACGGTAAGTTTATGGGAACCAACACCCGATGCTTGGTTTGATGCCTCAGATACGTCAAGTTATACGACGAGTGGATCAAATCTTATTACGGTTAATGATAAGTCAGGTAATTTTAATATGAGTGTTGATGGAACTCCCACGAGAGTTTCAAATGCATTAAATAATTTAAATGTGTGGGATTTTTCCGGAAGTGAGAGTTTAATTAGTTCAAACTCAGGTCCGTATGCAAGTAATGGTAATCATTGGGCGATAGGTGTATTCCAATACCACACTACAGATAGTACCAAGGATTCATTTTGGAGTGCCGATGGTAATAGGACCTACGCCATAAGTAGTGGTAACTCAAATAGTACATGGTACGGTGAGATTGATTATGACGGTAATAATAGTATAGTTAATGGTAAGCCAATAAATACTTTTACACAGATAATAAATCAATCTACGTGGGTGATAGTTGCAGTAATTGCGAACAAAACCGATAATGAATTTTATGGTAGAATAAATGGAAATATTCGAACCAATATAGATGTTTATAGTAACTCAATGGACACTAATTGTACTGACTTACGTATGATGAGAAATAGGTCGGGAGTAAAATTAGACGGAAGAATGGCTGAGTATTTCCATTTTGCTTCCTACGTAGGTGGGGACACCAATAACTACAGTGAAGTGTGGAAGGCGGAAGGGTACTTAGCACATAAGTGGGGACTAACAAGTCTTTTACCATCCAGCCACCCCTATAAGAACTCTCCACCGACAGTATAATTTTTTGGTTAGGAACTAAAATAACTGATGTTTTTACTATTTATATAGAAAAGTAAAAATGTCATTAGAGATCAGTGGTTTCACAACTAATTTAATTGCGTGTCAGTCAACTTTATCGGGTGATTGTTGCCCCATTGACCCCACATTGGATATTAGACCATGGGCATATAAATTCAACACCCATGGTGGTACCAATAATTGTGATTTCTTAATCGATAGAAGAACGGAGAAGGGGTGGACATTAGATTTTGTTTTCAATAGAGAAAATCTACCGTGGTCTCTTGGGAGTGTTTTCTATTTTTTTGGTGTTAGGGACGAGAATGACCCGTACTTATACGCCGATAACAATTTATCATTTTCTTTTACTTCTGATGGTAGAATTAAGTGGCAGGCATATAGGTATTCGGGATCGTGTGTTAATGAATCATACCAAGAAACTTTTTATATAGACTCAGGGGTAACACCCATATTATGTTCTAATGGAACTTCTAAAGATTTTAATATCACTGTTGTATTTGATCGTCACCTAAGACACACTGAATGTGAAATAGAAAATGCGGGTGGATGGAATGACCTAATAACGGGAGATACTATAATGAACGCATCTGATGTTGTTTTATCGGGTTCCACAGAATCGATAAGGTATACAGAAGAATTAAATAAGGATTGGAATGATGAGAGGTACGCTCGTTTGGGTATTCTTAAAATATACCTAAATGGTTGGCCCATATATAAAATAGATAATTGGGAAGAGATAGTACCGTCGAAAAGAGGGTTCCAACCCTTCATACAGTCGTGGGGTGGGGGAACCACAGGTTCGGGTAACATTCATGTCGGAACCACTTCATTTAACTTAAAAACAATAAAATACATTGAACAACCTCTAAATGCATTGGAGGTGAAACACCACTACATAACTCAGGTAAAACCATACTACGATATAGTTGAATGTCAGGATCCGTGTGAAGAAACAGAAATACTACCATTTAGTGAGAGTACTATCTATTTTGATGACGATTCTGATGGTGATGGAAAAACTGATACCATTTACACCGAAAGTGGTGACATATTAATTATTTAAAATATTTATAAGAATGGCATTTAGAAGAATATCGGACTTAAGTTCAAGTTTAGAACCATCAGGAAGTGGGATTATACCCATTTCTCAGGATGGAATCACATTTGGTACCACTTTAGACACTATTAAAGGACAAATAGAAGGTAATTTAACCAACTCATTTGCATTAACATCGTCATTGAACGAGGTTACAGGGGTACTTAATGATTCCACCTCATCGATAGATGATCTACATTTATTTTCTTCTTCCGCCAAAATTAGTATCGACGCTTTAGAGGTTTATACCGCATCTTTGGATGACTCTTTTGCCACCGATCTTGAATTACAAGAATTCAAAAACTATTTTAATAGTTACACATCATCAAATAATAACGTAAACACCTACCAAAACGATAGGTTAGATGCATTAGAAAGTAGAAGTGACTCTAATGATGATCTTAATGTAGAACAAAATAATAGACTATCATCTTTAGAAACTGAAAGTGGATCTATTAGGAGTGTGTTTAACGATTACACATCATCTAATAATGAACTTAATTTAGGACAAGATAATAGATTGGGTTCTTTAGAGGTTGAGACGGGGTCATTATCGAGTAGAATTGAAACAGAGAGGTTAAGGGTAGATGCAATTTTAGATTCTTCCGAAGCGGATAAAGATTCTTTCGCTGAAATAGTTTCCTTGATTAATACGGTTGATACCGAAAACGACGAGGCGTTTGCGGGTTATGTTTTAGAGGCAAACGAGAGATTGGGTTCTTTAGAGACTGAATCGGGATCTATCAGAGGTAATTTTAATGATTATACCTCTTCCAATGATACACTAAATACCGAACAAAACAATAGACTAAGTTCTTTAGAAACTGAATCAGGTTCAGTTCGTTCAGATTTTAATACATACACGTCGTCTAACGATGGTTTAACGAGTGGACATACAAATAGGTTAAATTCTTTGGAAACGGAGAGTGCATCTATTAGAAGTGAGTTTAATACCTATACATCATCCAATGATGGTAGATTAGATTCTATTGAGGGTAAAAGTGGTTCGTGGATTACATTAGGTGATTTACCACCACAACCAACCCCACAGCCCACACCAATACCTGTGGATTTAACACCAATAGTAGGTAGGTTAGATGCGTTAGAAAATGAAAGTGGGTCTATTAGAGACGATTTTAATCAATTTACATCGTCTTTCTTATTGATTTCCGCATCAATTAATTCTCAGTTAGAGAGTCTACAATCATCATTGATCGAATGTTGTTACCCCCCAACGGCAACCCCCGAACCAACATCGACTCCTGAACCAACCCCATACCCAACAGCAACTCCTAATCCAACACCTAATCCTACGGCAACGGAGAATCCAACAGCAACCCCTAACCCGACAAGTACACCACCAGCAACTCCTGATCCAACAGCAACGTTACCACCAACAAGCACTCCAACTTTACAAAATATTGTAGTAAATAGAGAGATTAGTTCTAACCTTATATCATACAATATTTTAACGGGTAATTTTAGTGGGGCTCAAGAATTTATATGTGGTAATCAAATAACAACTGCAACGGGTAATATAAGACAAACCAATGGAGACCCAACTAACCCCCAAAACGGTGACATACTTTATGATGGTGGTAATTTAGTTACAAATTCTCAATTTGGATTCTTTTGGAATGAAAACAATGATGTTAGTATTAAAACATCATGGAGGTGGATTACAACGGATTCAAACGGAGTTATGACAATTTCTGAGTTTAATTGTCCAACTCCTGAACCTACATCAACACCACAACCAACACCGACAGGTACGATATCGAACACTTTAGGGTATATTCATAAAGTAGTTAGTAAGATGAATCCATGGGCAAATGAAGATTCATATGATTCATTAAACCAAACGGTAGGTTTGTCAGAGACATTACAATGGGTGTGTGACACCGTAAATGGTCCTTTCCCGGGTATTAGTGTTGTAGAAGATAATTCAGGAACTACAGAAAAACCACATATTTGGACAAGTGCTCCGGGTGGTGGTTACAACGTCCCATCGGTTGGTGACATTATTTATAGGACTTCAGACGGTTCAGAGTTTTTCGAGATTGGTGGTTTCTTAGTTTATCAATCACCTATTAATAATGTTGGTAGTTACACGTGGATTACGGTTGGTGCTCAAGGTACGGTAATATCAGTAGATCAATTGGATTGTGATATGGTTATACCCCCAACTGCAACACCCCTTTATACTGCAACTCCTGAACCAACTCCAAGTGCAACTCCACAACCAACTGCGAGTAGTACACCTGAACCCACACCAAGTAGTACACCTGAACCAACACCTAATCCT
>Ga0213860_10000555_pt1 | contig 14928 bp, 7 predicted proteins | sample PICome_3_FD_160118 | JGI IMG/M metagenome (GOLD analysis project Ga0213860, IMG submission 160118) | Coastal seawater microbial communities near Pivers Island, North Carolina, United States - PICO550 | ecosystem: Environmental > Aquatic > Marine > Coastal | place: USA: North Carolina | collected...
CCACTTATGCGACTCAGAGCACTGTTGAGGGTAATCGTTCTGCTTACTTCAAGACTTCAGGTTGATCGCTTATGAGCACTCTACCATGAGCAGTTCGTGATGTCAAGGGGGGCGCAGTTGTCCCCCTCTGAGTTGCTCGAATGAGCAGGGTTTTATGGGGGTGTTTATGTAAGCGCGAAGCGCGTATCAAAAAACGCTAACTTCCCTAACCTACAACGAACCAAAAACGCGCTCGTTATTTACTTTCATTTAAAAAATTTTTGCCCCATGAAAACTCTGGCCAGGATCGTATTAGGACTCTTTGCGTTCAACTACGCACGCACCACATTCACTCCAAGAACCTCCAAGATTGGGAGACGGTCAAACTATGACCCCTCTGAGTATAGGATACCGAACAATGGAGGCTTGTAGACAAAAACTAAATATTGCAGTATGATGTTGAGGTAACCTTCACATAATTATGGCTAAAGGATTCAAAGTTATTCCCAAAGAGACTGAACCAAAAGAAGAGTGGGATTACGACGCGATCAAGGAGAGATGCAAAGGTAAGACAATTGTATTCTGCCTACCTGGTCGTGGGTGTTCTTATATCTTTCTGAAAAATTTTGTACAACTTTGTTTTGATCTTGTACAGAACGGAAACCAGATTCAGATTTCCCAGGATTATAGTTCAATGGTAAACTTTGCACGATGCAAAGTACTCGGAGCGAATGTTCTGAGGGGACCGAACCAAATTCCTTGGGATGGTAAACTGAAGTATGACTATCAACTGTGGATTGATAGTGACATTGTGTTTGATACGAATAAGTTCTGGCAACTGATGGATCTTGCACTTCCTGAGAATGGGGAGGAGAAGGAGATTGCTGCTGGATGGTATGCAACTGAGGATGGACACACAACATCTGTTGCACACTGGTTGGAAGAGGAAGACTTCGCAAAGAATGGCGGAGTGATGAATCATGAAACAGTGGAGAGTATCACACGTAAGAAGAAACCATTCACTGTAGACTACACAGGTTTTGGATGGGTACTGATCAAGAAGGGTGTGTTCGAACGATTGGAGTATCCATGGTTTGCACCGAAGATGCAAGTCTTTGACTCAGGAAAGGTCCAAGACATGTGTGGTGAGGATGTGAGTTTCTGTCTCGATGCCAAGAAAGAAGGTATCGTGACGTGGTGTGATCCACGTATCAGAGTTGGTCACGAAAAGACGAGGATTATCTGATGTCTGAGAAACGTTTCAAGTTGGTGTATGAAGGGCGGGAACTCTCGACCCTTCTGAGTGAGGAAGGAAAGTTTGAAGCAATGCAAAAACTTTCGATGTGGTTTGATGAGGGTCGTGAAGGTGCGATCGATCCTGATAAAGTAACAGTCATTGATGTATTAGAGGAGAAAGAGTCCTGATGGCAAAGTCTAAAGTTGGTCTGAGTGGTGGAGTGTTTGTACAGTCTGCGCCGAAAAAAACTCGACAAGGACAAGGTAAACACACATTGTATAGCGCGACATCTCGCAATAAAGCGAAGAAACCTTATCGCGGTCAAGGTAAGTAATCATGGATGCAGCAGTTGAAGCCTGGAACACCATGGGGTGGTTTGAGGGTGTTTTGTTTACTGGATGGATTGTTGGTTTGTATTGGGCGAAGTTGAAATTGGATCAGCGTTTTTCTCGTCGAACCGTCTATCGAATCAAGATGGAAGATGATTAAATAGTAGAAGACATAAAACTTTATATGGCTTGTTTGATTGCAAATCTTCCTTCACAGGAAGTATGGGTTCGTAAAGAATATTTGACGGATCATCAAAGCGGTCATGGAGAGTTCGTGAAGGGCGTCTGGGTATCGGTCAAATCGATTCCTGGGCGCGCTTTTTATTTTGAGACATACCTACCAGAGTATGCAGCAATGTACGATAAACTCCCCATCAGTGCGTTTGTGGCGGACCCTGAGACTCCTTCACCTGATATGAGTCTACCTAACCTACAATTCTGGAATTGTATGGATTACGGCGTCGTTTCAGTGGACAAGAAGTTCATCGGTAGTATGGACTTTGAGTGTTATACAAGAGATCATGGTAATGTCAAAGGTACATATATTTGTACGATAGATAATTATCATCATGATCCAGATTATGTGGACTGGGCTACGAGTGAAAATCCCGCAGAACACAAGTCACATAACCTAATTGAACTTGAAAATGGACAATACGCATTGTATCCAAACAATCGATTGCGTATTTACGATAATAGTCTGACACCTGAGACACCCAAGATGCCTGATTTCAAGGTATCAACTCAATATTATCAAGTTGAGAATGGATTTGATCGTCTCGGCATGGGTCGTGAGGATGAATATTTCTGGAAAACATCAAAAGAACGCCAAACGGAGGAAAAAAATGACACCGAACAATGATTTTCTTGACAATTTAGCAAATGATCAGTATCAAAAACTGATTCAAGAGGTCTATAATGACGACATGTTGAAGAAAACGACGAAAAATAAGAACAATAACGAACTGATCGAACGAGTTGATGAGGAAGATAGTTCGGAAGGTAAACAAGTGCTCTAATTTCTGTCTAAATATAAAGAGGTTAGACCATAATTGTATCAGTGGCATCTGTTTCAAGAACATTCAGGGACATCAATCTGTCATTTAAACGTCATCCAGTGACGAATGATGTCCTTGTGTTAAAAAATGAGGATGCAATCAAACGTGCCGTACAAAATATTGTTCTTACCATTGTCGGTGAGAAACCTTTTCAAGACATTTTCGGCACAAATGTGAGTAATTCACTGTTTGAACTGAACACTGCTCTTGAATCTATCGGTATTAGAGAACAAATTCTGAGTTCGATTAGTAATTTTGAACCCAGAGTGAATAATGTTGATGCGAATGTGACTATTGGTGCCGATACTAACGACATGTTCATCACTGTTGAATATGATATTGTCGGTCTTCCTGTTCCTACTCAATCAGTAGACGTTCTTCTTTTCCCGGCTAGACTATAATGGCTTTCGGTCAATACCTTAATTTAGATTTTGATGATATCAAAACGTCTATCAGAGATTATCTGAGGGCGAATACGAATTTTACTGACTATGATTTTGAGGGATCTAACCTCTCGATCATTATTGATGCGCTGGCATATAATACATACATCACCGCCTACAACACAAACATGGCGGCGAACGAAAGTTTTCTCGATTCCGCTACATTAAGAGAAAACGTCGTCTCTCTGGCACGTAACATTGGATACGTTCCACGTTCTCGTCGTGCTGCACGAGCAAGAATTTCCTTTTTTGTCACTGGATTGGATGAAACAGTGACTTTGACTTTGAAAGCTGGTCTGATTTGTAATGGTGCAGCAGCAAATACAAGTTATATTTTCTCGATTCCTGAAGATATCACCGTAAACGTCGCAGATGGCGTTGCAAGATTCGAAAATATTGAAATTTTTGAAGGATTATTGATCACTCAGAACTTTACGGTCAATACGGCACAGTTCAATCAACGATTTATTCTCAATAATTCGTTTATTGACACCTCTACATTGCGTGTCAAGGTCAAAACTGCAGAAAGTTCGTCTACTTCGGTCGTTCATAAACAAATTGACAACATTATTGGTATCAATTCGACCTCTTCTTCCTTCTTATTACAAGAAATTGAGGATGAAAGGTATGAAATACTGTTTGGAGACGGTGTAATCGGTAAAAAACTTAGTAATGAGAACTATATTACCGCAACTTACATCACAACTGCAGGAAGAGACGGTAACGGCGCTGCAGAATTCAGTTTTATCGGTCAACTTAGGGATCAAGACGGTGGAAGTGTCGATGCCGGCAACATTTCGTTGGTAAACACACTCGAACCCTCCCGTGATGGAGACGAAATCGAGTCAATTTCGTCAATTAAGTATTATGCACCTCGAATTTACTCGTCTCAGTACCGTGCAGTGACCGCGGCAGACTATGAAGGCGTTCTGGCATACGTTTATCCTAACGTCGAGTCGGTTTCTGCGTTTGGTGGTGAAGAAATGACACCTCCAAGGTTCGGAAAAGTGTTTATTTCAGTCAAACCACGAAATGGTGACTATCTTTCCGACTTTACAAAGAGAGATTTGGTTCAAAAACTGAAAAGTTATGCTGTTGCAGGTATTGTACCTGAATTTATTGATCTTAAGTACCTTTATGTTGAACTTGAGTCTTTTGCATATTATAACACAAACTTTGCAGATGACTCAAATCGACTCAAAACTGCAATCAGTAATACATTGACCACATATGCACGATCTATTGACGTTAATAAGTTTGGTGGTCGATTTAAGTATAGTAAATCACAAACTTTGATTGACGGAGTGGATTCCTCAATCACCTCTAACATCACAAGAGTGATTATGAGAAGAAACCTGATGGCAGAGATTGGTAAGTTTGCACAATACGAACTTTGTTATGGAAACCAGTTTCATATTGCAGAATCTGCTTATAACATCACCTCTACTGGATTCAAGATTGAAGGAGTCAACGATGTTGTCTATATGGCTGATGAAGTCATTGACAAGAAACAAGGACGTATTTTCTTCTTCACTTATGCCGAGGGTGGAACACCAAATATCGTTAAAAAGAACGCAGGAACGGTCAAATATGACATCGGTGAAATCCTTATAGATACTGTAAATATTCTTTCTACAAACATTTCAAATAATGTTGTTGAGGTTCAAGCCATCCCACATTCTAATGATGTGGTTGGTCTTCGTGACTTGTATGTGAAGTTTGATATGACGAATACATCAATCACGATGGTTCAGGACATCATTTCTTCTGGTGAAAACACATCTGGTTCCAGATTCACAAGAGAGTCTAGTTATAATGTACCAACGTATATCAGAAAGTCTAATTCTCCAATTGCGACATCGGCTTTGACAACCGTTTCGTCTTCTGCATCTAGCACAAGTTCGAGTTCGTACACCTTAAGTGGCACTACCACAACCACACCTACAACTTCCACCACCAGCACATCCTCAGGATACTAATAGCGGAAAAATATAAATGATCGACACCAGCCGTCAGAGAGTCAAAATCAGTCAGGTAATTGAAAACCAATTACCAGAGTTTGTTCAATCAGAAAGTCCACTTTTTGTGGATTTTATGAAACAATACTACATTTCACAGGAATATCAAGGTGGTCCTGTTGATGTAGCGGAAAATCTTGACAGATATAATAAATTACAGACTTTTGTCGGTGCAGCTCTTACTGAGTATACTGGATTATCTACAGACACGCAATCATATTCCGATACTATTTTTGTTGATACTACAAAAGGTTGGCCAGACAAATATGGTCTCTTAAAAATTGATGATGAAATCATCACATACACTGGAATCGGTACAACTTCGTTTACTGGGTGTATTCGTGGATTTAGTGGTGTAGATTCTCTTGATAGAGCTACCAGACCAGATCTGGTGTCTTTTCAGAGCACTGTTGGTGCTGCACATACTGGCGGTACAAAGGTTTTCAACCTGTCTAATCTGTTCTTACAAGAATTCTTCAATAAACTAAAGTCATCCTTTGCCAACGGGTTCCAGAATAGAACTTTGGACGGTTCTATTGATGAAGTTCAATTCATCAGACATATTAAAGACTTTTACAGAACAAAGGGAACAGAGGAAGCATATAAAATCCTGTTCAAGGTTTTGTTCGGTTCTGAAGTTAATATTATCAAACCATCAGACTTCCTTTTGAAACCCTCTGATGGTGATTATAGTTTCACTCAAGATTTTGTTGCAAAACTGGTTACAGGGGATCCTAGAGCGTTAAAAGGGTCTACCCTATTCCAAGATACCGACGCTGATGATAAGACCATTCCAGGCGCTTCTGGCGCTATCTCAGACGTTAAGGAGTTCATGTATGATGGTGAGAGATATTATCAGATTAGTCTGACTGAAGAGTCGATTCAAGGAAATTTTGTGATTCCTGGAAGAACCAGACTTACTGATTCCGTCTCTATTGGTGCAACTGTAATCACGGTTGATACCACAGTTGGATTCCCAACATCTGGTACTCTGAATCTTGTCCAAAATGACATTGTTGGTGTCACTTCTTACACTGGTAAGACTTCCAACCAATTCTTAGGTATCACTACAACGCCACAGACATATAGTGTGTCTGATGAAGTCAGATATGGAAATGTAGCTTACGGATATTCTGCAGGTAACATCAGTAAAAAGATTGAAGTTCTGATTACTGGTGTTCTTGGTGGATTTGACGTTCCAGAAGACACCTACTATTTCAATAAGGGTGATCGCATCAGAGTCGGTAACCTCGGTGTGATGAAGGTTTCTCAAGACCAGAGTTTTAACTCCTGGATTCATAACACTGCAGTCAAACACGCACCAATTTCGTTTATCAGAATCTCATCTGATTCCTTTAGTGTTTCTACAGCAGCTGATAATGATTTCCTACAGAAGGATACAATCGAAGTTCTGAATAGTGATTCCGAAATCATTGGCACAGGTAAAATCACCAGTGTTGTAAGTAACGGTTCTTTTGTTCTTGGTGAACTTCCTGGCATTGATCCATCTAATGTCACTTTCATTAGAAGAAGAGTTCTCAGAGGTAATAGCACTGTTCACGAGAACATCACCAAGTATACAACTGATGTTCAGAACACTTATGATCATGAGAGTGGTAAGAAGAATCCAAAACCACCTCATCCACACGTTTATACAACTTCTCCATCGATTCCAAGTCTTGGTCAAGAACCAATCACAGTTTCTGATCGTTCTATCACCTGGACTGGTGTAACTGGTGGCAATACCATTCAACTTATTCAAGTTACCGATGGTGCAAAAGATCATGGATTCTATTCTGGTGAAGTAGTTACCTTTAACATTATTGAAGGATCTCTTGGTGACTTACAGAATGGTAAAAACTACTTCATTAAAAGAGTAAGTTCTAATGAGGTTCAACTTGCGAACTCTTTACCAGATTTGGTAAATGGCACCTTCGTAACTGCAATTGGTTCGGGAACGTTCAAACTTTCTGTTCCAGATCTCGCTAACAAAAAGTTAGAACACCAAAAACTCATCAAGAGATTCCCCCTGAATCCTAGTTTCAACGGTAGACAACAGGATACGCCAACAGGCACAACAGGAATGTTGATCAATGGAACAGAAATCAGCAACTATAAGTCTGGTGATGAAATTTTCTTCGGTGGAATCAAATCTATTGATGTTCTTGAAGGTGGAACTGGCTATGATGTTATTGTACCACCAACAGTAACTATTTCTGCGTCTGCTGGAGCAGGAGCAAGTGCAACTGCTAATGTAAAAGGATCTTTTGAAAGAATTGATATCATCGATCCTGGATTTGACTATATTGAACAACCCACTGTTGAAATTTCTGGCGGTAATGGATCTGGTGCAGTTGCAAGAACCATTCTAAAACAAATTGATCACTCGATTGACTTTGATGCTTCTGCAACAAGTAATAGAGTTAGTATTTCTGACGATACGATTGGATTTTCCACATATCACAAATTTAGAGATGGTGAAGCTGTTGTATATCGCACATTTGGTAACACTGCAGTTGGTATCGCAAGCACGGCAGGGGTCACTGGTATTCAAGTCAATCCAGACAGAAGATTGATTGATGGATCTGTATATTTTGCTGCAAGAATCAATCCATCAACAATTAAACTTGCAAATAATGAAAATGACGCTCTGACTAGATCGAATCTACTTAATTTCACCGCATTTGGTGATGGTATTCAACGATTTGAAAGTTTACGAAAAAAACAAGTCATTGGTAGAATCGTAATTGAGAATCCTGGTGAGGGATACGAAAATAAGAGAAGACTTGTACCTACATCGGGTATCAATACATATTCCGACTTTATTGAATACAAGGATCATGGATTCAATGATGGTGATCTGATTCGTTATTCCAATGAGGGTGTCAGAATTGGTGGTCTTGAAACCACTCAGGACTATTATGTCCTCAGAGAAGATGGTGATAAGTTTAGACTCGCCGCTGCAGGTATCGGAAGCACTCTTTCGAGTGCAAACTATGATACAAAACAGTATGTTGGTATGACCTCTGTTGGTGAAGGTAAACACATCTTCAATTATCCACCAATCACGGTAGCAGTCAGAGGTAAGTTGGGTATCAACACCGATATCACAGAAAACTATCATGCCATAACCTCCCCAATCGTTAGAGGTGGAATCACTGCAATTAACGTAGAGGAACCTGGTGTTGGATACGGTTCTTCCGATGTATTCAACTTCTCTATTCCACCAGAAGTCAGAGTTTCTTCTGGATCCTCTTCAGAATACAAAGCAATTGTTCAAAACGGAAAAATCCAGTCTGTTATCGTTACCAGTGCTGGAACTGAATACACCTCTGCACCTGATCTGACTATTTTTGGTGATGGTGTCGGTGCAAAGGTCATTGCGTCGATTAGTAACGGAAGTATTGATAAAATCACCGTAACAAATGGTGGTGTTGGATATTCAACATCTCAAGTTGTTGTATCTGAGCAATTACCTGGCACAGGTGTTAAGTTCTTGACGAAAGTCAACGATTGGCAGATTAACAACGTCAAGAGATACGAAGATATTATTCAAGATGACGATGGATTCTTGATCAGAGGTGATAATGATAATGGTATGAAATTTACCAGTTTCTATGCACCTAGAGAACTCAGAAAACTTATTCAACAGAAGAATAGTGATGGAACAAAAGATTATGCTCAAAATGATCTGAACATTGTCAATAATGCAGAAGAGGGTTCCACAAAACACTCTCCCATCATTGGTTGGGCATATGATGGAAATCCAATTTATGGACCATATGGATATGATAGGAAAGACGGTGGTATCGCTCGCCCAATGCGGTCTGGCTACGTCCTGAAGACCTCTAGAGAGAACGGACCACCCATTGGTCAGTTCCCTCTTGGTTTCTTCATTAAGGACTATGAATATCAGGGTAATGGAGACCTGGATAGGAATAATGGTCGTTTCTGTATCACACCAGACTATCCAAATGGAACTTATGCATATTTTGCTACAATCAACCCAACTGAAAATGAGACCAGTGGAACATTCAAAAATTTCCGTGCTCCACAGTTCCCATACTTAATTGGTGACAAGTATGCAGCTGATATTGATCCTTGGAACTTTGTTGAGACCAATGGTCAAGATTTTAGAGACCTCAACTCTCTTAACTTGAGAAGAAACACATATCCATACAAACTCTCTAAACCAGGTGCTTCCTATGAGGGTGTTTATCAAAGTAGAGATAGAGTTTTACAAGAAACCGTAGTTAATTACTCTACTTCGAGTGGCATTGAAGATTACATCATCGAAAGTGCTGGAACTGGTTATAAAGTAAATGATCTATTGAGAGTTGTCTCAAATGATTCTGGTAATGGATATTCTGCAAAAGTATCGCAGGTTAGTGGTAAAAATATCGTATCAATTGCCTCTACTGTAGCAAAAGTTGAAAACATTGTATTTGAATATGATAACTTCAAGGCAAGAGTTGTTGGATTTGCAACGGAACCACACGGATTGGCTGTTGGTGATGTGGTAACTGTTTCTGGATTGTCTACAGATTCTCTGAGAAGACTTGACGGTAGACATACCATTGGATTCAGTACTGCATTCTTACTGTTATCCACTGGCATCGGAACCACTGGTGCTACAGGTATCGTTACCGATCTCCACGTTTCTGGAAATCTTGGACCCGAAAATGTCACTCCAGACGATATTATTGGCATCTCTACCGAACAGATGCTTGTCATGAACATTGACAAGTTGAATAATACTATTCGTGTTAAGAGAGAATTTGATGGTGTCTTAGGAACAGGACATACTGGAACATCTTTGATCACTGTTTTGAATAGAAAGATTCAATTTAACGTTGGATTGAATACAAATATTGTAACAAACAGAAATACCTCAAGATATTTCGACCCATCGGAGAGTCTTGCACTTGGCAACACTGTTGGTGTTGGTATTGGTTCTACAATCTTCTATACATTGGGAGCCCCTGGTGGTATTGCAACATCTAGGTTTATTCCAACTCAAAACATCTATGCACCTGGACATGGATTTGTAAATGGTCAAAAACTTCTCTACAGAAGTGATGGAGATACTCCAATTCAAGTCTACAATGGAATTTCCACCTTTAGTCTTCCAAACAACTCTTTTGTTTATGCGATCAATGATGGTAAAGACCTATTAGGCATTTCTACTAACCCACTTGGTATAGGTTCTACGGGAGCAGTCACTGGTATTGGATCTACAGCATATAAACTGTTCTTTACTGGATATGGATCTGGTAGGGTTCATAGTTTCAAACCACAAAAGACCGAAGTCACTGGATTTGTAGAGAAAGTCGTTGGAACCGTAGTTTGTAAGGAACCTCATGGTTTGATTGCAAACGATAGAGTCATCATGTCGGTGACACCTGGTATTTCATCTTCTTACTACGTCAAATATGACGATATAACGAAGAGAACAATTATCAATCCTAAGAACTTTGGTTCTGCGGGTATTAACACAAACACTGACGCCATAACCATCCAAGATCATGGATTTGTTACAGGTGAAAAGGTCCTTTATTCTTCTACTAACCCAGCTCTGCCTCTAGTTGATAAGGAAAACTATTTTGTTGTAAGAATTGATAAAAACACCTTCAAACTTGCAGAAACGTATTACAAAGCCAACCTGACCATACCTCAAGTTGTCGGTATTACCTCGGTTGGTAATAATCATGAAATCGGACTTATCAATCCACTTCTGAATTTGACTCGTGGATATAAAGTTGGTTTTGCAGTGTCTGACACGTCTCTTGGACAGACTGTTGCAGGAAAGAGAAGAAAAGTATTTGACTTTGAACTGTTTGGTGATAAGAACTTCACCAAACCATATTTCTTGAATACAAATGATGGAAGTTTCCAAGTTGTTGGAGTTGGAACTGTTGGTGTTACAACTACAGCAAGAGTCGATTTCTCCGTAACATCAGACACTCCCACACAACTGTTCTATAGACTCAATCCAGTCAATCTGAATATCATTAGTGCAGATAAGAATAATCCTGTTACTGATAACGACGTTATCAATGCAGCAAGTATCAAGATTAAAGAAAGTGGATACAATGGAACGTTTACGGTTTCTGGTGTAGGCAGCACCAGTTTCTCTTTTAATATTCCAACATTACCTGAAAGAGATGGTTATACCTCAGACGAAGCCACCACTCTCAAGTATGACACAACTGCCACGCAAGTTTCTGGTCCTATTGAACAATTACAGGTAATTTCTAAGGGTAAAGGATATAGAATCCTGCCTACGGTCACATCTATTGGATCTACATCTGGTGTTGGTGGCATCATCAAACTGTCCAGTAGAAATCTAGGTTCTCTGAAAACCACCACTATCAAGAACATTGGATTTGATTACTCCCCAGATAAGACTCTTGAACCTGAGGTTCAGTTACCTCAAATCATGCGTCTGAACAGACTCTCAACTATTGATAGTATCGGTGTAAGTTCTGGTGGTAGAAACTACACTGGTGGCCCAGGTTTAGTTTTGATTGACAGAGTAACAGGTCGGGTAAACCCCGATACACGATTTGAAACTGAAACTCAAGGCACATCTGTGTCGCAAGTAAATATCTTAATAAACACTTCAGGTCTTTACGATACAGATCCACGTCTTGTCCCTGTCAATAACTCAAACGGTGTCAAGGTTAGTGATGCAACAATTAATAGTTCTACCAATATAGTTACACTAACTCTTGATGGAACATATACAGAAGCTACCTATCCATTCATTGTTGGTGGAGAGATCTTTGTAGAAAACATCGGTATTGCGTCCACTGGCAGTGGATATAATTCTTCGGACTATGGATACGATTATTTCACAGTCACTGGTGTTTCTACAAATGCTGGTGGTGGCGGTGCAACTGTATCGTATCAGTTAGACTCTTCAGTTACAAACGCAGGTATCTTTAGTGGTGGTGGTTCTTCTGGTAGAGTGGTTCCTGCAGAAGATCTTGCAGTATTCGACGTAAAGGTTAAACCAAATAATTTCAGTGAAAATGAAATTATCAGCACTGGAGATAAAAGAGGAACGGTTGTAACTTGGAATGATAGAAACAAGTATCTTAAAGTTGTTTCTGATGATGTCTTCAACGTTGGAGATACTATTAATGGTCTTTCCTCTAAATCTGCCGCTATTATTACTGAGATAAACAGATATTCTTCTAAATTCAACATCACACCTTTCTCTGAAGTCAGAAACGGTTGGCAAAGAGAGACTGGTAAACTCAATAATGAACTACAAAAAGTTCAGGATAGTGATTATTATCAAACGTTCTCTTATTCACTTGAAAGTGATATTGAATATGAAAGGTGGAAAAATCCCGTCAATAGTCTGAACCATGTGGTTGGATTTAAAAACTTCTCAGACTTGTCTCTGGTTTCTGTTGCAGGAACAGACTCTAAGAACAGAAGTAATGCAAGAGTTGGTGTTTCCTCTGCTGTTGCTACGGTCAAGACAGATCTTGTCAGTGAAACAGAATCTCTCCATAACACTTATGACTTTGACTTAGTTACTGAAAATTCTAAAACTGTTAATGGTGCTCTCACCAGTGATGTCATTAACTTCTCTAATAGAATTCTTACAGACTACATTGAGTCCAGAACCAATAGAGCTATCTCTATCGATAGTGTAAGTTCTCAGTTTAATGATCTCCCAAGAGCTACTGCATTCTCTGATATTGCGGACTTTAACTTAGATGTAGTTCGTGGTGGTAAGTTCTATATCATGGCATTTGATAGACGTTTCTCTGGTGAGAAACAAATTCTTCAAATGAACGTGCTTCACGATGGCACTAATGGTTTCCTGATGCCTTTTGGTAGAGTTGAAACAACAATTGATTTGGGTGAATTTGATTTCTCAATATCTGGAAATGTTGGAAACATTAGATTCCTTCCCGCCAAATCTAAGAACAATAACTATGCGATAAGAATTTTCTCTCAACAGATGTTCAATAATACCACTACCGCAGGTATTGGTTCTACAGACGTTGGCACAGGATATAAGATTGTTTCCACTTCAACTGGTATTGGATCTACAGATCCATCTCCTGTACAGGTTGTTGGATTTAGCACAACCACGACTACCACATCAAAACTGTTTGTTCTTACAAATGAACTTGGTGGTCAAGAAAGAAGTCAGTTGAATGAGTTAGTTGTACACCAAGATGGATCTGAGGTATATGTCCTGGAATATGGACAGATGCTGAATGATAACATATCTGGTACAAATGCACCAAGTGTTGGTCTTGGAACTTTCGGTGCAGACATTACTTCTGGCATCACAACAGTTCATTTCACTCCAGTAACTGGTGTTGGTGTCACGATGAGAGTTCATCAGACATCTATCGATTCTAGTGCTACAGGTATTGGAAGTACTCTAGTTTCTCTGACTCAGGTTCTCACCAGCACAACATCCATCGGTGCAACCGCTACACCACAAGCCACTAGAATCAGTGGATTCCAGTCTAGCACCTATCAAGCCTCAGATTGTCTTATTGAAATCAACGATACAACAAATGACAGAAGTGCAGTTACTCAGGTTACTCTGATTCACGATGGCACTGACATTTTCTTCAGTGAATTCGGTTCTTTCGATACCTTCAATGGATCTGGTATTGGAACAATTGGTGTTGGATATTCTTCCACATCTGGTGGTGATTTAGAACTTAGATTGACTCCACCTGCAAACACTGCAGTCACTACAAAGGTATTCCAGTATAACTTCACCGAAACTGGAACTGGTGGTGTTGGTTTTGTTACCTTCACTAATTCTGAATTACGTTCTCAAGAAGGAACATACACAGGAACTGATAATGACATCAAGTTCTCCTTCCCACTGAAACACAGAGGAGATAGTGTATTCCATAAAGTATTTGATGCTTCGGATGCAGGATCGGTTGATGTAACCAACGATACTCTAATTATCAACAATCACTTCTTCACAACTGGTGAAGAACTTACATACACACCAACTGGTGCTGGTACAACAATGAGTATTGGTATCACCACCGCAACCATTGTTGGATTTGGAACCACCGATAAATTACCATCTACAGTTTACGCAGTTAAGATTGCTGAGAACAAGTTCAAAGTTTCTGCAAGTGCAACTGATGCATTGGCTGTAGTTCCTGTCACTCTTGACATTAATGCAGTTGGTGTTGGTACAACACATGCATTTACTTCTAAGAATCTCAACTCTAAGATGTTGGTAACTCTGGATAACAATATTCAGAGTCCTGTTATTCAGTCTCCAGTCAACACTGCACTGTCTTTTGATGTCCTCACTACAACTGACTTTGTAACTCTTGCTGGTGTTTCTTCATTCTTCTCTGGTGATGTTATCAAGATTAATGATGAGTTCATGAAGATTGACACTGTTGGTATTGGATCTACCAACCAGATGCTTGTCAAGAGAGCTCAGTTGAACTCTGCACTGGCAAATCACACTGCAGGTGATACAGTTACTAAGTTCATCGGTAATTATCAGGTTGTTGAAGATACAATCAACTTCACGGATGCACCCAAAGGTGAGAAAGGTCCAGTTGGACTTACCACAACCTCTACATTTGTTGGTCGGGCGTTTACAAGAACTGGTATTCCTCAAGGATCTCAGGATACATACGCAAACAACTACGTCTTTGATGATGTATCCAATCAGTTTACTGGTGTTGCAACTGCATTTGTTCTTCAGTCTAACGGACAAAATGTCACTGGAGTCGCAACAAATAACGGCGTAATTCTGATTAATGAAATCTTCCAGAATCCTGCATCTCCAGATGACTATATCATCTCTGAAACCGCAGGTATTACCTCGATTAGATTTACTGG
>Ga0213860_10000556_pt1 | contig 14913 bp, 24 predicted proteins | sample PICome_3_FD_160118 | JGI IMG/M metagenome (GOLD analysis project Ga0213860, IMG submission 160118) | Coastal seawater microbial communities near Pivers Island, North Carolina, United States - PICO550 | ecosystem: Environmental > Aquatic > Marine > Coastal | place: USA: North Carolina...
AAATAACATCTATGGCATGGCTTATTAAACCATCTTCTTTATTAATATCTTGCTTAATAGGCATTATGTCTGTTCCATTCCAAACGCTGTAAATGTCAAAGCATCAGCCGTTCCTGTACGAACCGCTAAATTGCCCGTGCTGTCATTCATCGTTATATTTACCTCAATTGTCAAAGAAGCCGCATTCGCCGTAACAGTAACATCCCAAAGGATAGCCGTTGTCTCGTCATAGGTTGTACCATCATCATCAACAAAAACACGGCAAGTCGCATCCGTTCCCGATGTATTGCAAACCACAATGGATTTTACAATCGTCTCCGTACTCGCCGCCGGTGAATACAAACTCGCCGCCGTTGTATTGGCTGGCCTTAATTGCCCTAACTGTTTATATGTATTTACCATCTATGCCCCCATAAAAAAGGCTAACGCCTCTATGTCATCTTGTCTTGTAGATGTATAATATAAATTCGTTGTCCCCTCCGTCAAATCATCCGTATCTTTTGCCGCAAAGGCTGTGTCAAATCTTGCTTGTGTGTAATACAGATTAGTCGACCCTTCCGATAAATCATCAGTATCTTTGAGGGCAAAGCTTGTATTGAACCGCGCCTCTGTATAATAAAAGTTAGTCGAGCCTTCCGGCAAATCATCCGTTGTCTTATCAGAAAGATCCACCCTATCAGAGAATATCACCCCGTCTTGCTGACCACCGAGGCTGTACCAAAGCTCATAAAGCGAATCAGTCAAAGCCTTATAAAATGGTGCTGTTTGCGGGTCTTGCAACAAGATATTAGGAATATTTACAGGTGGTGGGGCTGAATTGGTCATCTTATAGCCTCCGCATCTATAATCGCACTGTGAATAGAAACATAAACAGGATCGGTAACTTTAATCCGAAAGACAACCTCATGCCCCCGCCCCAACCCATACCAATAGACCTTAATGAAATCCTGATTCGTATTGCCGATATATCCAATATATTCATTGCCAAAGGTACGACCGCCATCATAAGAAAGCTGCAATATAATCTGTGGATCGTGTCCTTCTCCCGATAATTCACCAACACGGGTTTCCATCAATAGTTCAAACTGCTTTATCTCAAATTCCATACCCGCAGCTGTTGCACCACGACCCATAGGTAACAACCCCCCATGAAACGTGCCTGTGTCTCTTTGTCTTACGATAGTCGATCCTGTCTCTGTGTAAACATCCCAATCCAACTCATATATATCGCCATTAACATTGCTTTCCACATAATGCTTATTGTAGCAAAATACATAGGAATTAGCACGATTACGCCCACCGGTCACACCGCTTGACCACTCAAACCATTCGCCGCCCTCAGGCAACACCCACGTCTTATTTGCAGTAGGGAAAGTTAATACATAATAATTTTGACCGCGTAATGTCATACACCAGCCGATAGCATCATCTGTCTTGCTATAGGTGGAAATGATATAATCCAGAATATCAGTCGATACACGAACCAACCCAGCCCCTAAAGCATATACCTTTTGGTCATCAGCTAGGAAAAACATCGATGTATCATTAGAGGATAAGGAATAAAAGGCATGTAATCCCACCTGTAAAATCGATCCTTCAACGCGAACTAAAGGCGGGTTAAGTGCTGCCGGACTATCCCAAAACGTCTCTATTGTTTCAGTGCCAAAAGCATAATACCGTTGATTAAAAACATAGCCCCGAACCAAATCATCAACATTACTCTCAGCCGTGCCGAAATTCAAAGCCCCAATTGATGTACTATCCCCCACATCTGATACAGAAAAACGACCCGATGTCCCATCATAGATCGTCTTTGCATTGATAAAGGCTGCACTATTAGGGGTCTCCAAATCACTATCTGTAATTTCACTAAAGACCGATCCAGTATATCGGTAAACCCTGCCCTGACCATTAGCAATAATCAAACCATCAACCGCACTTGTAAAAGTACATTGTGCTGTCCCTGCTATCGTTCCCAAGCTAGTATGAACGCCAGAAGCGGAGACTGAATATAAAGAACTCCCCGCAACCCGATACATAGTCTCTTTATACACTGCCAAGCCACGACCAACCCCAAAAGTGGCATCACTAAAGAAAGCTGATTGCCCCACAAAACTATCCAAAATATAACGGCTTTTAACAGATGCATTATCATCTATAAACATAGGAAATAGATTACGCGTCACCTGTGCTGATTGCGCCCTACTCCTATAAGTAGCACTTGAACCCGTTAGATTTACAGGGATCTTAACCATTAATAATCCTTTTGATCCTCTTGGCTTTGATAGGCTGGCGTTACATAGCGCCTAATCATAGGCATTGCCAATTGCTTCTCAGATTTAATCACTTGGATTTTCTCTGCCGAAGCCCCTAAGCTAATACATCCATCCGCTACAAGATTAACCACATACGGCACAATCTCATTTGGAACGCTGCCAGTAGATGCCCACGTTGCAAGCCCCTCTTCCTTAAGCATGGCATAAACCTCATCATAAGATTGTTCTATGCGCGTTGCAACGTTGCTTTCCAAAGATTGACGAATAGGATTAAACCCTAAAGCCTCACCCGCCCGATCTCTAATCTGTGCCTTTGTTAAAGCCATTTAACCCTCTTGCGATTTAAAAAACTCTGCCACGGCCGCAACAGCACTAGACTTCTTACGGTCTTTGATCTCCAAACCATTCTCAATAATCGTCTGTTTCAGATCATCATCACTTAAAGACTTTGCCTTTTTAAGACTGTCATCTGTCTTAGCCCGTGATACTTTAAAGCATCTATGCTTACGAAACGTTGTAAGATGTTTTTCATCTGTTACCTCTATGGATTCACTAAGGGTAAACTCATAGCCTAAAAACTTTGTTTTTTGGGGTGGTAAATTGTCATCCCCTACATATGTTACTTTCATTTCAACCTCTCTTATATATCTGCCGGCAAGCTTGGGAATAAAGAGCTGTCCACTTCTTCACCTGTCGCATCGTTACTAATAACAGCCCATTTGCCATTGGTTAATTCTATAGGCGGCGCCCAGTTTTCTGTTCCCACTGCACTATAATCAACTTGTCCCGTTGCAGCGTTGCGCCCGAATAAAGGATAGCCCAAAGCTGTTTCAATGGCACTGACCTTTGTGATTGCCTCTGCTTCTGTATTATAAACGTGAAATTTCTCTGTCATGCCAATGCAATGCCCCACTTATTAGATAGATATGTATTCACCAATGATATATCACTTGCCGATAAGGATGCATTATAAATGATAATCTCTGCTATATCACCTGTTAAAGTATCCGCACCACCTGCGCCAAATGTACCAATAGAAGCCCGTGTGGATGCTGCATTAACTGCCGTTGTATTTGTTGTCTCAGTAGCGCCATTTATAGAGATAGCCGCCGTTGTCCCACTGCGCCGACCCATAATGATATTAAAGTTTGTTTCTGTATTGCCTGTGCTTGTTACACCCGCAAAAACACCATTGGAAAATTCTATAGAACCCGCTGTGGCCTTATACCGCAAACCACCCACTGTTGAGCCTGCATCCCAATTTAATATACGGTCTTGAACATTCGCATTATCAGACCGTGAAACTACAAACATAGTATTAGCGCCATTCATAACCGAATAAACACCACTTGGCATTAACATATAATCGTCCCCATCAAATAGCAGAACATTCTTGCCATTTTGGGTGTTCACATCTGTTTCAGGCTGTATGCCGCCCGTTCCCTGTGTCGCATGGTTAGCATTGTCAGATTTATCATCCCACTGCGAAACATTGCCACTGGATTCGGTAATAGTAGTGGCATCCGAAGCATCATACCATGCAAGCAAATTAGACAACTGCCTAGGGTTAAACCCACCCGCATCCTTAAACCCAATACTTATTCCAATATCCATTTAAAAACCTATGAAAAAGCAGGGGCGCGAACCCCTGCAATTAATTAGTCGATGGTATAAAATATCTCAATACCGATGTTACCTGCTGTGTTAATAGCAGCATCTTTGATTGTAGCCTTAACCGTCAAGATAGACTTAGGATCGGCAGTCTGTCCATTGACATATTCCCAAGCCTCTTTGCCAATATCTGCAAAGTCTTTTACAAGACGACCAGTACCAGCAGCAGAAGCTGCGATCCCATCATTAAGAGCGTCATCATCATCTGTAATACTATCCCCGAACAAACCGAAGTCAAGCGTGGGAGAGCCAGCGGATGCAAGGTCATCCACCCAATAGGTAGACGTGCCAAGAATACGCGCATTTGATGGAATATCACCAAAGTCAATTGTTGAGGTTGCACTGTCATCAGCGTTTGTCGTAACAACCGATGTTAGACTAATAACATTACCAGCAGCACCTTTACCGCGCGCAATGTCATTGCCTTTTACTGTAGCTTCAAGATTTACAACAGCCATAATTTATTTTCCTATAAAGAATTTAATGAAAAGATGGGGGAATTACCCCCCACCTAATTAATCAGCAGCAGCACTAGTGAAATGTGTTAGCATCCCATGCTGTTTATTATTGAAGAACACCTTCTTAATGTCATGCTTCATGGTAACAGAAACACCATTTTGATGTTGGTAATCATCCTCTTTACGAATACCGAAGAAAGGCTTTTTACCAATACACATGGCCAAAGCCTGCGCACCCGCAAAAAAACCAACCCCAACCCGTGAAGAAGAGTCACCCGCTGTTACAAGGTTATCCCCTGTAGCATTGGCCCCCCAAACACCAGAGAAAGCAGTAGAACCACCACCATCGATGAAATAATCAATCTCAGGAACTTTCTTGATAATCACACCATCAAAAAGCAAATCCCCACCAGACCAAAGCGGATTGCTTGTGTCTCTAGGCATCGCGTCTTTATGGTTAGTATCAAGATCATCTTGAATATCCCGAAACTCATAAGAGCCACAGAAATAAACAAACCAAGGCTCATCACCCTTTAACATAATAGGACGGATCAATGGATCGGCATTCTCAGCTAAACGCTTCATCAAACGAACAACAGAACCAGTGGTTTTGTCATTCGTTGTATCGATTGCACCCAATGAAGTCGTATGATCTCCAGAAGTTAGTTTGCTTGTGGCTGAACCATATAAAATACGATCTGTATTATTCGTATTCCATGTGTCCATATTAGCAGCAGATGCGGCTGTTGCGCCATTAGCACCCTTAGTCCCACCATAATTATAATAAGTGCCACCAGCTTCAATTGCGCCGAAAGCCTGAATAATCTCATCACGCTTCAACTCCATAGCCCAATTCATAAGAGCAGGGCGCGCCTCTTGCTTTAAACGAAAAGCCGATTTCTCATTCTCTTCATTGTCAATCAAGACACCATTACGCTTATAGGTAGGATTGCATGTAAAAGCATAGTTAGATAAAGCCTCTTCATTCCCTGTTAGGGTAGAAGAACCCTCAACACCCGTACCACCAAGTTTTGCAACCAATGGAATAGATAGTTTGTTGATATTATTATTCGTCTGAATAATCTTGTTAATGTCCCCACCAATGTAAGGACCGAAACGCCCACCGCGAACATATTCACGGCGAACCTCTTTGAGGAACTTGGTTTCCTCATTAGCTGTTGTGACTGTTGTACTAGCCATTTTTAAAACCTTTAATTAAAGGCAATCCAAGCTAATATTTAAGATCAGAGAATAAACCCTCTAAATCTTTTTCATCTTCTTGTATTACCTGTTCTACATTACTTACTACCGAAGTAGCACTTTGAAGTTTTGGTAATGTTGACGCATCAGGTTTGCTTGCTGTGGTTTCACCTTTAAGCTCCGCTAATATCTTTGCTTTAAGGTCATTCTCCAGATTCTTTAAGAAATCAGGGTCTTGGTACTTTTTAGCGTCAAGTTCAGCTTTTGCCGTATTATAAGCATAAGTTGCAGGGAATTCTTGCTTTGCGAAATTATCCGCTAATGCAGGGTTAGCCTTTGCCATAGCCTTAAAATGAGTAACGACATCCTCATAGTCATCATGTTCTTTCTGCATCTGCCTTTGGTCAAATTTCAATGCAATATTAAACATCTTCCTATCTTGATGTTGTGTAAACCCATCAGGATCATCAATAGGATCTGGCACCTTTTCAGGCTCCACATTCTTTAACGTTTCCTCATAAGAAGCTATCTTTTGCTCTAATGCTTCAATGCGCTTTTCAGCATCTTGACGCTTGCGACGTTCATCCAAAGCCGCCGCCTTAGTCCAGCTTTCTTGAGTTTCATCCTCTTTCTTTTCGTCTGCTGTCGGCTCAGACTGTTTAGGCTCTTCAGCCTCGACCTGCGATGGTTCCTCTGGTGCCGGCTCTTCAGCCTTTACCTCGGGTTCTGGATCAGGTGCAGCTTCCACTACATCTGGCTCCCCATCATCGAAAAGATTATCAATAAAGGAATCTTCCTCTTTTTCCTGTGTCATATATTACCTGTCGACCTTATAGGAGTCGTCCCAATCATCTCTCGACCGTTAGCCGTCGTCACTATTGCCCCAACCAAGGGGAATTTATATTCTGCGATCTATATTGTTTAACAATGCTACTATGATAGCCAAAAATATAATCACTACAATCTCAAACCACATCAGGCATTTACCTGCGGTGATTCATCTGGACGGGTAACCAAGGTGGCATTCTCAATCGCCAATTGCTCCGCCCGCTTCTCTGCAAGTTGTGCCTCAGCAAATGTTTTTGCATTATTAACTTCTGCCGTTTGCGCTTCCATCTGTGCCGCACCACCAGCAGCCTGTATGGCCTCTTGCTTTCTAGTCTCAATTTTCTCTATCAACTCGTCCTTATTCCTCAAATTCGATAACGCTATTAAATCCTCCAACGCTATCTCAGGTCTGCCCTGTGCGAACTGTGCCAATGTAGCAAATTGTTCTTGCTGAATATTAACTATATCTGCACTTTCCTCTATTATAATATCTACATCTAATTCCGCAACCTTATTTTTTACTTCAACAATTTCTTGCAAAACTGGTGATTGCTCTTGCATTAACCTCGTAAATTCAAATGCCGCACCCTTACGCTCTGCCTCGCCACGGCTTTCATCATTGATAATATTCTCTAAAAATTCTTGAACCGTAACCTCATGGTTAAGCCCTGTGAACTTTAGATTGTCTTGATCGTCTGTTACCCTAATCCATTTAGGCTTATCCCAATACTGTTTTATCATCGCATAGGCTTGACGAAAAACACGCTTCTTAAATGAATTATGACTTGAGAAAATACTAGAGACCTCTAAAGAACCCGCTGACTGCAACCGATCAATAGCTTTACCCGATAGATCACCGCTTGAACGCTCCCCCGATAACTGCGCATTCATAGATTGTGCATCTAATTCCTGCTTAGCATCGAGATAAAGATTAAGCTGACCCTGCGTAAAATCATTCGTTGGCAATACTTCAAAGTCCCTTGCCTGACCATTATATTCAACATGACCATTAGGCTTAGCTAATTCCCTTTTAAGCGCATCCACATTTTCAACAGCACCACGAGGCGCGGCTGTCTGTCGTGATGATAGCAAATGCAAAGCCTTGGAACGTCTATGGTTTATCTCTTTTTGTAAATCAATAAACGCCCGTGCCTCGCCATAGCGCTGGTTTTCTCTATCTATATAACAAGATTGACCAATGATAGGGCATGAGGGCTGACCATCTTCACCAATATAAGGAGATAGCTGTGGCTTCTCTAAATAAGTGGTTCCTGAAACATAAGCCACGCGCCATTGGTTTTTTTGTAAATAAAAGTGCTGCGCAACCCTATAACGAGTGCGGCCTTGCTCCTGACTAATCCAGTAGCGGGGCTTATCTTCAAATGTATCATCATATCCATGATTAGCGTCGTAATGCTTGGATAAATCTTCTAGCTTTACACGATTGCCAAACAGGTCTTTAATCTGGTCTTCATCTAACCAAAGCATCTGACCTAAGTAACGCGCATCCGTAAAATCTTTCTTAATAGAATGCGGATCATAATAAAACCGATCCCAAGGAATACGAGAGATTATTATATTATTTTCACCCTTTGAATCTTTGAGAACATCGACTATTACAGCCCCATAACCTTCAACCACCATATCTTCAAATACATCAGCATCGGTAATATCATAGTCATTATTATCTTCTATATAGCGCAATGCATCGGTAATCGCATGGGCTGCCTCTTCATCATCTGAATTACGTGGAAATGCCTTAATGTCTGTCTTGCGCATTTGAAGCAATCCCTTTAAACCCTCAATCTTTGGCTTAATACGATTAACTGTAATGGGGGCTTGTTTGCGGCGATTTAGCTCTGATAGCTCCTGTTCTGACCATTGATAGCCAGAATAGTAATCCCTATCTCTTTGAGACAAGATACGCGCGTTATGGGTAGCATCTAGAAAATACTCAATTTGGTCTTTTATTTTATTCACATCTGACATTAAACATTAGCCCAAAAATCGTTGTCATCTTCATCAAGGCCGTAACCATCTTGAACCTTGCGCTCTTGTGGTGCCTCGAACTGTGGCGCATAAGTTTGGTCAAGTATTCGACCAAATAAACCGCATACATCTACTTTATCATCATATTTGCCATAAGGAAAGGATATTAATTGCTCAAGTAACGCATCCCCCCAAGGTGTATTAGGGATATGCACTTTCCCTTGTGATGCAAGTCCTTGAAACGCCCGCGCATTGGCTGCCTTATCCTTTACACTGGCAATCCATTCTAACCTGAAATACTTCTTTCCTCGCATATAGGACTTAATAAACGGCTCTGTTGATCTACGAATCACACCCGCCTCAGCTACCCACAATACAGGGTCATGCTTTGATACAAGCTTCTGTTGCTCAATAATCCATTTATCAGCCGATGTTTGACCTGACCACCAATCAAGCAAATATAAATCCTCATGCCTATCAAAACCAGCAATCCCTAACTCGGTATAGTCACCCTTACCCTCAGACACTGCCGAATCATTTGCCCCATAAATAGTAAGCTTGGACGGCTCCGATCCAACCCGATAGCGTTTAAACCATTCCCGCTTAAAGAATACCCCCTCATCAGGTGTTGGGTTTTGTAGATACTGCGCTGAAAAGGTGCGTAAATCAGCAGCTTTCATAGCATTTAATTCATCTATCGTATGTTTAAAAGGCCATAAGGCTTCACCCTCTGTAATAGCCGGAATATTCAGATGGTAAAACTCCTCACCCATTCCCCCTTCCATGACAAAGCCTGACATATCGTCTTCATGGATACGCTGCATAATAATAATTATTGGGGTATCTCTACTATTGCGCCGTGACTTAATGGTATTATTAAGCCGTTCATTAACCTTATCCCGTTCCATACTTTCTGCATCAGTCACTTTAAGCGGGTCATCTATTATAATAGCCCCATCGAACTTATTTGTAGGCGATGTTAAACCAGCCCCGAACCCTGTAACAGCACCACCTGCCGCAGTAGCATAAAGACCGCCGCCATCTGTCGTATACCATTTCTTTTTGGATTTACTATCCGACTTAAGCTGCACATTCCAATGCTTTTGAAACTCAGCACTTTCGATCAATTCCTTGGCCTTTTGTGAATTATCAAGAGCAAGGTCATCTGAATAGCTTAAATGAATAAACTTAGCTTTAGGATTAACAGCCAATGATTTAGCTATCCAATTAATAACAGCAAGCTCAGTCTTTCCATAGCGTGGGGGAATATTAATCAGCAGGTTCTTTATCTTTCCCTGTTCAACTTCTTTTAATGTATCTGCAATAATACGATGATGGGAATTTTCAACAAAGGCCTCTTTCCTAGCACGAAAGAAGTAATCGGAAAAAGCTATGAGGTCTTTCTCCATCTTACGCTTTTCAAGCTCATCAAGGAGAGATATTAACTCTGCCCTGTCGTCACTTGACAAGCTTTTTAATGCGCTTCTTGATTTCCTCTGTGGTTTCGTCATCAAGGTTATTAATCTCAGTTGTTATGCTATGGTTAAGATCTGCGTTAAAACTCATACCCCTTCTATTTGCAAGCCATGCTTTCTGTGCAGCAGGATCAGGCGGATAATTCTTAACGGTATCGACTCTTATAATTTGCCCGTCATTGAGAAATATCTTTTCCTCTGGTACGCTGAAGCCAATCGCCCTTTGATACATTGCCCTGTAAACCCTTGCATCTGCATGGTTTTTTGCATCATTTAACGCCTCTAAAAGATCGGGCTTGAAGTTAGCATGCTTTTCATTCTTCCAATTGTAATATGTCGCCAAGGAAATATCCAATGCAACTGCCATTTGCTCATCGGTTAATCCCAGCAAAGCCAATCGAAAAGCCTTATCTGGTGTTTCCTCTCCATCGTACTTCTTAGACACTAGCAGTAATCCGTTAAATACTCGCTGTAATACTTATCAGGATCCCTTACAAAGATATCCAAATATGCACTAAACTTCTCTGTCCCTGTATCTGCTAACACCTCAATGAGATTACGCCCATCCTCTGTTGCTTCTATCTGTGCCGTAGCAACATTACTTGCTAATGCCTGTCCGGTAATACTCGCTTGTCCATGTTTTGAAGTCCATGTAACCGATGTGACTGTATTATTATCCTCAGCCCATGGGGTAAAGTCGAAAGAGTAAGTTCTTTTCCCTCGGATATTGAATTGATCCTTATGGGAATTAATATTATCTCTAGCCCGTATTACATATTCTTTAGCCATCTACTAACTCAAAGTTTACATCATTAGGGGTTTCTGTTTCAGGGGTTGAACTGTTTAAAAGATGGGCATCCGATTCGTTCTTTAACAAACTACGCTCGGCAAAAAAATCGCCCTGCATGGAACCATCTTGAAACCCCGTAATTGCAACGTCCATAATGTTTGCACGATACGCATCGCTGGCTTTGTGCGTGACGGAATTGATTTGCTCTTTAAGTGTCTCGGAGACTTCATCTAATATCGCTTTTATGCGATTATTCCCATCTTGAACCGTATCGGCAATCTTTAGACGATCCGCATCGCTAAATTTACTCTCTTTACTCGATAATTGAAACGTGACACGGACGTGATCCCAGAATATCTGCTGTGTCGTGACACCGTCGGCAGTGACAATGGGGTTCAACTCCTCCAGATTGTAAGCTTGCCCCTCTCGAACCGTTGGTATGACTTTTCTAAACGCACCATCAATCATTTGTAAATACTCCCCGAGTTGGTAAACCTTATTATTCATTAAAATATTATGAACATATTTTACAGAATGTCAAATTATAAGAAAAGCGGTCTGTTTATTGGTGGCTCTTCAACAGGGGCGGCCTTATGGGGGTGATTCGCATCAAGCACCACAACATCCACCTCCCCAACCTCCGGATCGGTGAACCTAATGTTACATCCGATCAAATCCTCCAAAGATATTTTGTGTGAAAGTTGAGATATTACAAAATCCTGCGTTAATTTGTGCATCCTCTCACCCTCTTTCCTGAGAAAGTAAAAAAACAAAAACAAAAATGCCGATAAAACTACAGCATTGGTTGCCAGAACCAAAATCAATAATTCAAATTCCGTCATTTTTTTGTCTCCTCGTAAAGCATATATGATATTAGCAAGGCAAAAAGCCAAAGAAAATTGTAATTTACCGTGGAAAGAGCCACAATTAACAACGCTGCGACTAAATGCCACTTATAACCCCACATAATCATCCCATCATCCTTATAATTTTCTCAATATTACCTTTGATTAACATCAGCAAAGTATCCAATTTGTTAAAACGCTTTACCGTGTCTTGCTCTAAAATTCTTATGCGATCCTCTAAATTTTCCAAATATTCTGCCGAAACCATATAAATGGACGTAGGCTCTATTGCATCATTATAACGATAATCATCCAAATTTACCACATTGTCAGGCGGGTCTTTTTCGTCACTCATGCCTTATAATCCTTTGTAATCGTTCCTAATTTCTTATTGCCTGCCCAGTATGGTTTAATCCATACCTTTTCACCTTTCGATGGAATAAAACGCCAGTGACCACGGCGCATATGATGCCTTTGCTCAATCGTACCGCTCAGCGCTTCAGGATTGGCCTGTGTGTAGCTTTTTCCAACCTCCACCAGCCAGTGGCTGTCATATACATAATCAGCCTTATAGCGCTTTCTTTTAGACTTCCATGTTTTAGGACGATGTGTTTGTTTTTTGCCAAAAAAACCGGCGTTAATCATGTTGACGCACAAAACGCATAGAACGGCCATATAAATAGAATGAATGCGCCTACTTCTTTTAACAAACTCATATCCTTCTTTATGCAAACCATCCCCGATTAAATTCCAATATTTTTCTGGTAAATCAGCAGGAACCTCATACCGATCTGGCGAGCGTGAATCCTCTAAATAATCCACATACCCTGACATGAGAGAATCATTTCGCTTTTCAAGGCATATAACAACCGTATTTTTACCCTCTTTTACGAAAAACAAAAGATTATCCTTAAATGGATGCTTATAATTTTCAACTATTTCACACCCTTCATCTTGCGCAGCTACATTATGGATTGTCTGTAACGTATCTTTTTTTAAATACATATTTGTCATAACATCCCCCCTTTCATTCTATTAAAAATCTATATTGCCGTCTAAATTTAATCCACAATCTGCATAAAACTTCTGTCCGCACTTGACGCAAACGCCAACCACTCTTGCGTTACCCCCGAGACCAGTGCGCTTTATACTACCCCTTGGGAAAAAATGGCTGCAAAATAGGTTTTTTATCCATTTAATCATTTATTAGCCCCGATGGTTTATCACTCAATTTATAAATAAACTGAGGGTATTTTTTCTGCATCTCCGCCCATTTTTCCTGAAAAGTCTCTGTCTGATAACCGCCTTTGTAATCCTCTATAACCCAGCGTCCATGAGGACGCCAAAAAGAACGCATTCTAGTGTCAAAATATACAAAATCAGCAATATACTTTCTTTGTCTATCTTCAGTGAGTGTAAAGGCAACTTGAAGCCGTAAGGAATGGATTGCACCATACAAACTAAGAGCATTAAGGTTAACATATCTTTGACTTTCCCCCTCCGAATGAAAGGTATAAAATTTCGGTTTATTCCCCCACCAAGAGGGCTTACATCGCTTAAAATGCAAGTCCTTATGCACCCCACACTTTAAGCAAATTGTTGTTTTCTTAGCGTTATGCACTCCGACCTAAAGCACGTTGCATTTCGGTAATGTTTACAAAGCCCACAGTCTCAAGTTCTAATTGTGTATATTTATTTATATCCTCAACAAAACTGCCCCTTTTTAACATTTTGAAAAGTGAAATCATGTTATTATTGTCTATGTCAATTATTTTACACATCAACATAGTATTTAGACCAACAATATAATCCCCCACTCGCCAATCCCCAGCGCAATTAGTCTGATGTTTCATAACCCCCCCTGCGATATCTCAATTAATTTCCCCTTTAAACGCTCGCTATTACTGCACTCACGCATAAAGAACATGCCCAAAACCTGATTGACCAGCTTATCCCAAAGCGCATCATACTCAGCCTCATATTGCTTCAATAATTCAGGAAAAGCATCACTCGCTTTTTGATATTCCAAAAATAACTTTTCATAATTACTCAAATTCTGAACCGTTGCTGTTGCTGGATATGTAGGCTTCCGTGGCTTTTGTGGCTTCTTAGAAGCCATAATGTCATAACGCCTCACCACAAATGGAACAAAAGAAAAAACCTGTTCCCGAACCGTCTGTGATGCGTATTTGCGTCCAACGATCGCACATATCTCACCAACATACGCCGTGATTTTTGTCTTTTGCTTGTCGGTAAGACTAATCACCACACTCAATCCTTTTCACTTATTAGCTCCTTTGCGTGGCTCATATTTAACTTTTCTAACTTCTCAACAATCGCCAACCGGATAAACTCCGAACGATTACTCGATGGATTTTTCCCATCCCTAACGTGAAAATCCATCGCCTCAAGCAAGTCCGGATGTAATAACATTTCGAATCTTTTCATACGTGTAATATACGTATATTGTTAGTTAATGTCAAGAATTATTTTAAAAAGGGTAAAAGGTTCTTAAACCGCACACTTTTTAAGAACCGCAAAAAATCGTTACGCCACAAGGGCTAACCATCGTTTTATTGCAACGGTTCTAAGAGTTCTTAAAAATCTCTATATATACATATAGGCAAAATAAAAAAAATGAATTTACCGTTTTTTTTTTTACACAGTATATTTATAGGGATTCTTAGGAACAGTTGGAACCGAAGAAAAAAAACGCGAGTTACCCCTTGCACTGTAACGGTTTTTTGTAGTTCCTGTTTTAAAATTGCCCTTAGGAACCCGTGCCTTATCTTAAGAACCCCAAAAACAAAAAAAACAGCCGAAGCTGTTTTGATTTTTTCTTAATCCTGTGCCAATAGGTGCGCGATTAAAGCGCAATCCCTAATGATTTTCGTATTTCTTGCGCTTCCATCTGGCGCATCGTCCAAAACCACTTTGCAATGCTCCCCACCTTGATCCGCTTAGGGTGCTTCTGAAGCCCTATTTTCTTAAGAATATTATTTTTTTCATATCGGTTAAGGTGAATATCCTGATCCGCTAAGGCGTTAAAAATATCGGCGCTGGACACAACCTCTTGATTATAAAATTCCCCTCCCGCTTCCATTAACTCCTCAACCTCAACCAAACCTTCTATCGCTGCCTTTTCCGATAAAATCATAGAACGCTTATCTTGCGTTATCGGCGCCATTTTCATATTTTCAAATTCATCTGTGATTGTGACATCTAAAAAATACTTCAGCACTTGCTCTGGATATTCGTTCAGACCGTCAAAAAGTTTCTGAAAATAAAAATCATCTTTGCCCGTCTTTTCCCTAAATTCTGACATGGACTGTATGGGGGTACAAATAACCCACCAGCGTCGATCATGCTCCGTTAGGGGCA
>Ga0213860_10000557_pt1 | contig 14912 bp, 12 predicted proteins | sample PICome_3_FD_160118 | JGI IMG/M metagenome (GOLD analysis project Ga0213860, IMG submission 160118) | Coastal seawater microbial communities near Pivers Island, North Carolina, United States - PICO550 | ecosystem: Environmental > Aquatic > Marine > Coastal | place: USA: North Carolina...
ACTCAGCTTATTCTACTTTTACTGATGGTATTCAATACGAAGGAACGTATGACGGCTCAACACAATATCAGAAATCAGATATCGTTAAATACGGACCAAAATCATATATTGCAACAGTTGATCCTAATATCGGACAAAACCCATTAACTGTTCCGTGGCAAGTATTTTCTGATGGTTTATCCTTTGATAGTGCATATGATAGTACATCTACTTATAAGCCGGGTCAAGTTGTAAAGTGGGGTAATAACTCCTACATAGCAGATGGCGATATTGTTGCTGGTGATTCTCCAAATACTTCAGGTTGGACTACTATAATTGAAGGCCAATCTTGGAAAGATTCATATCAGCCTTCCACAAAATATTATGAAAACGATATCGTAACATGGGGCGCTAACTCATATCGAGGTAAGCGTGATAATATCTTTAATTCGCAGCCAGATAATAATCCTACAGATTGGCAGCTAATTGGAGAAGGATTTTCACCAAAAGGTGCATGGAGTAGCGCAACACAATATTATAAAAATGATGCTGTTGAATATGGTAATAATTTCTATAGAGCATTACAATATTCTTTAAATCAGGTTCCTGATACAGCTACTACTTATTGGGAAGAGTTAACAGCTGGTGTTAATACGCGTGGAGCTTGGACTACTGGTACAGTTTACTATAAAGGCGATATTGTAACAGACGGCAATAAGACTTATATTAAGAATGGAACGACTCACACTTCTGCTGCAGATTTTGCAACTGATGCTTCTAACTGGACACAAATTACTTCCGGAATTAATTATAAAGCCGGTGGTTATGATAGTACCGGTGCTTATTTAATTAATGACGTTGTACAATATAGTACAAGTTCTTATATAGCATTACAAAACTTTACAGCTTCAGGTAATTTTGGACAAGAAATTACAGACGGTAAGTGGGAATTATTTGCTGCTGGTGGTGGTTCTGTTTTACCTTCAATTTCTACTTCAGATAGAGGTAAATTCTTAGGAACAACAGACGGTGTTTCTTATAGTTGGCAATATCCAGGTAAAGCTGAAAAAGTTTATTACGTTGCTAAAGGTGGTAATGCTGATTCTTCTCTAGGTCAAACAATTGATACGGCTTGGGGATCAGTTAAATTTGCGTTAGATAACGTAACAGGTCCAGCTACAATCTATGTTAAAGAAGGTTCTTATCGAGAAAGCTTACCTATGACGGTAGGCGCTGACATAACACTTAGAGGTGATGGTCAAAGAAATACTGAAATTGCACCAGCTGCTGGTGATTCAAATAAAACAATGTTCTTTGTTAATAACGGAACACTTATCGAGGAATTTAAATTTTCTGGATTAACTGGTTTTACATTAGATTCTGCTGGTGGTAATCCACATGACATTGAATACGCAACAATCGGTGGTGTTTATTTTAGATTAGATCCTAACGCAGTTATTACAAAATCACCATACATTAAAGAATCAACTGCCTTCTCAAGTGGTGGTATTGGCGCTGTTATTGATGGTGGCTTAAATAATAATGCTTATAATAATGGTTCAATGGTTTTCCATACATTTACTCAGGTTCATGACGGTGGTGCAGGTTTCTGGGTACGAAGAAATGGTAAATCAGAAATCGTTTCTTGTTTTACTTACTATTGTGATTTTGGTCTTGTAACTTCAAGTGGTGGTAAAATTAGAGCTCTAAACTGTAATAACTCTTATGGTACATATGGTGCGGTTGCTGAAGGATTTGACTCATCGGAATCTACTATTAATGGTGCATTAAGAGGTACTTCACTTCATTACGATGGTAATACAATAGCAGGTGGTACTGAATTTTCTGTAGGATCTACAATTACGGGTCAGGCAAACGATAATAATATTAACAGAATGACACGTGCTGCTAATGTGTCTTTCCATTCACCTAATCACGGTTTGTTAACAGGTGAGAAAATTTCTATTACAGGTGTGGCACCTGCAACATGGGCCTCATTATTTACAGCAGATAGTTATTGGGTAACAGTTACTGACTCTTCTAACTTCATTCCTTATACTGACTCAGCTAGATCAACAGGTATTGATACACAATTAGCTGGTGGAAGAAATACAGTTACAGCAACGATTACAGATATTGCTCGACAGGATCCTGCTAGAATAACTGTTACAACAGCTGTTAACGTTGATTCATATGCTCCACACTATATTCAAAGTGTTGGCGGTATGACACAAATGAATAATATTTGGGCTACATTTGATAGTGGAGCTGCTACAGCCGCTACTACTTTGTATGCAAGAGAAGCTGAAAATGAACAGATTTTTGTTCAGAATGATCCATCCGGAAATAACTCTCCTGGTCCAAGCTTTTTAGCAACAGTCGGTGGACAAGCAGCGGTTGGATTCAGTGATATAAAACCAACACTTACGCTTTACAGAGGTTCAAGATATAGGTTCGTTCCTAGAAAAGTTGGTAGTGTTCCTTTTGCTATGGCAGGTGGTCGTTTTTATCTATCAACATCTACTAACTGGGATTCAAGTAATTTTCAAGATGAATATACAACTGGAATTTTAAATAGTAGAAACTCACTGGATGGTGATTCAACTCTTGATAGTATTGTAGACGGACTGATCTTCGAAGTTGGACCTACAACTCCATCAACATTGTATTATAACTATGATAGTGCTGACTCTGCTTCACAAATGAGAGGACAAATTAATATTGTGAATCCTCCATTTATAAATGCTCAGTCATATAACGTTTATACTTCTGGTGGTCAAATCAGATTGATGGACTCAGGAGATTACTTTGACTCTGCTCATTGGAATGCTGAAGCACCAACTGCTACTGTAATTAATACACAACCATCTGAAGATAAAATCTATGTTGAAAATATTAGATTCCCTGGATTTATCGGCGGTGAAACAATTACTCAAGGAGCAGTAAGTGCTAACCTTGTAAACACTAATTTCCAAAGAGGTCAATACGGGTATATCGTAACAGTAGATGGATTAAATGCTGAACCTAAACCTGGTGCTTCTATTTCGTTTGCTGATGATACAGATAGTGCTGGATATGCTAGAGCTTATGTGATTTCTAGCGTAACTGGATTTGATTCGGGTACAGGTCAAGCAACATTAACATTATCACAACAAAAACTCGAAACTAATGCTTCTGCTGATGATGCTTCAGTAACAATTAGAAGAAATTATTCTCAGGTACGATTAACTGGTCACGATTTCTTGAGTGTTGGTACTGGCGGTATTACAACTACAAATTATCCTGGAACTCCAACACAACCTGCTTCTCAAGGTAACGAAACTGTTGAGACTGCTCCTGGTCGAGTTTACTATATCTCAACCGACCAAGATGGTAACTTTAGAGTTGGTAACTACTTCCGAATCGATCAGGCTACTGGACGAGCAACATTGGATGCATCAGCATTTGATCTTTCTGGTTTGACATCATTGAGACTTGGTTCGATTGGTGCTCAGATTGGTGAGTCAATTAACGAGTTCTCATCAGATGTTACATTGTCTGGAAACTCAAACCTTGCTGTTCCAACAGAAAAAGCAACTAAAGGTTATGTTGATCAGGCACTAGGAGATATTGTAGATGCAGTTGGATCTGGTGATTACGATTCAGCTGAGGTAACTTGGGAAGTATTTGATTCAGATAGAGGAGATTCTGGTGGACGACGGCCACTAGCATATCAAGTTGGACCTATTCAAATTTTAAATATTGACTATGATTCATACAGTGACGAGATTAAAACATATAGAGAAACAGTATCTTTAGGATATGGATTTACAGAAACTAAAGATGTCGCCATTACATACAATAGTGATGGTTCAATAGATAAAATAGTAACAACCGTTGTATAATGACGAGGTAATTAAGATATGGCGATAAACGTTTTACAATATAACCAGCTTATACGTAAGGTTAATGTTAAAAATGAACAGATTGAAGCTCAGCGGAGACTACGCGATTCGGCTGATTCCGCATGTGGTAATATTCCTGCTCAAATCCAATCGATAATCGATTCAATTAATAATTATGATAGTGCTATCGATAGTGCTCAAGATTACATTTCAAACTTTGGTAGCGATCTTACTCTCTTAGGTTTGATGGAATGTAACTTTGCGTTCTATTCAATGGATATATCGTGTGTTTGTGCATGGCAACATATTAGAAACGTGTGTGATTTGACAGGATATACTTCTGTAGGATGTCTTTGCATGGATGGTGCATCTACTAACTGTTGTATTGGTCAATGTGGTTTTTATTGTGGTTACACGGTTCCGAGCGGAACTAATAGACTACAAGTAGAACTGTGGGGACCAGGTGCAAGTACTACTTGGGAGTCTTGTTGTTCATTTGGTCCTAATGGAGCAACTGGTGCTTATTATTCAAACGTTTTCTGCGTAAACCCAGGAGACACATTTTGCTTTTATTCAGGCTGCGCAATATGTTGTTTTGCAAAATCCTGTGAAGGAGGTTATCCTGCTTCAAATATGGGTGCACCTAGCTTCATGTATGGTTGTACTTCTGCAACAGGTTCAAACGTTTGTATCTGTTTGTGTGTAATGGGCGGAAGAGCAAATCTAGCTGAAGAATCGGCGGAGCGCGGCGGCTGCTGTGGTTCTAACGAACAATATAGCTGTTGTCAAGGTTATTGGGGATCTGGTAACTGCATATGCAGAAATGGTTATACAATGTGTTTTGAAAGCAGTAGAGGTAGCCGAGCTTACGAGGGACATGCGGGTCAGGGTGGATATTGCCAATGTACTATTCCTTATAAGCTATCAAGATGCTCATTAGTATATGAAGGTATCAGCGGTGGTGCAATGTCAGACGTTACAGTGCCAGCGATGTGCTTTATGGTTCCAAGTATTCATAATAAAGGATTTTTTAGTAACGATAATTATGGAAATATGTGTAGTGCAGGTACTCCTAAATTTCCATGTATACAATGTTATTGCTTTACTTCAGAAACATGTTGGGGCGGTAAATCGTGTCAAAACTGCCAAGGACATAGACAACTTCCAGGTGGCGGCGGTATGGGTACTCACGCTATGGGTGGTGGTACAGCTTGGTGTGGAGATACTGGACGTTCAGGTGCGGTATATTTACGATGGGGTTGTATATAATATGAGTATAAATAATAAAGAAATAGTTTCAAGAGGATATTAAATATGCCAATTACAGTAACTTATCCTATTCCTGATGAGCCATATGTTAACTCTTGGGATGAAGGTAAAACTTTAACTACAACGTATAATGGACCAGATGACGTCACATTATATGCAAATCAAGACGGGTTTGTTTTTGCAACTTCGTTTGATTATGACAGCGATGCTGCTCATGCATTAGCTCAGGATCCAATTATTGGTGACGGAGCTCCAGTTTACAATGTAAGGTTAAAAGCATCATCAAGTAATGTTCATGCTATGGCGTGTTGGTATTTACAAAATTTTCATGATGAAGAAGCAACAGACATGCCACACGAAGAGATTTATGAAGAAGCAACTCTTGCAGCAGATCCTTCTGTAAAATATCAAAGAGTAACAAATCCAAATCTTCATAAAGTGTATGAGTTAATGATCAGTAAAGAAACTGATTCTGACGGAAATAAATACGATAGTATTAAGTGGAAGCAAATTACTCGTTCAGTAGAATCACATAATGCTTTTCTTGCAAGAACCAGAAAAGCTGCTGTACAACATTATTATGATCACTATGATTTGGGTCCTTCAGGTGAATCAGATGCTGCAGCATTTTTAACACAAGTAGATGCATTTATTGCTGGTGAAGAAGGTAAATGGCCATGGGCATATACAGAACATCCGCCAACTAGTCTAGTTCCTAAAATACCATTGACAGTAAATCAGGCTATTAAAACAGTAAAAGATGCCGGTGATCTGGGATTGACTGAAGGTCAATTATCTGAAAATGGTGGGGCTTATTGGTCCGAAGAAACAGGAGTAGTTAACGATCCTCGCGATGCTCTTCCATATAAGTTGCCTGAGCCTATCGCAGGACCAGAAGTTATTAAAATTTTCACAGATTAAGGAATAGGGTATGGCAGACGTATTATATTACGCAGCATTAGATAAGTACTTATATGCCGATACTCAGCTAGATGCTGCGACTGATCAGGCAAGTAGAGCAAACACGCGATATCAAAGTGCTAAAACGACATTGAATGCGTGTCAAACTTGTTTAGAATGTTGTAAGTGTTGTTTCTGTTGTGAAGAATATAACAAAGTAAACGCAGCGCAAGGCCTTTCTGAGCTTGTAACACTAAATCAATGTTTAATGGAAGATTCGTATTACGGTCTAGATAAGTATTGTCGAGCATGGAGTTGTATACCTGATACATATCCGGATGGTAGCAATCCATCTGAAAGATGTCATATTTGGGTTATAGACCAAACTACACTTTCTCACGGCTCAGTTTTCGGATCAAACGGAAATAATACAGGATTAAATTGTTGTTGTAACGGATATTGGCGATGTGGTTCATGTTGTGAATTTGTTGTTCCATCTGGTGTTACAAAGGTTCAATTTACAGGATGGGGTCCAGGTAACTCAAGCGGTGGATCACCGGGTTGTGGTGGAGCTCCATACGGATCTACAGGCGCTTTCTTTACTACGACTATTCCTGTAACTGCTGGAGAATCATATACTGTTTGTGCAGGTTGTGCTTATTGTTGTTATCCAGGCAATGGCGATGTATATTATTCAAACGGTGGTCCAACATACATTCAAGGTCCTGGAATGTGCAACGTTTGTGCTAATCCAGGTAGACACAGCTTTATCAACATGACAGCATTTAAAAACGGCCGATCTTGTGTTTGTAGAGCTGGCGTTGCATGGTGTCAGTTCGGAAACGCAGGTGGAGGATGCTGGTGTCAGTGTTCAACATACTACTGCTTCGATAACTCTTGTGCTTCTTGCGGATGTGTTGCATCAGTCGGAAGTAGAATGTTTGCTTATGGATGTTCTCCTCGATCGATTATCTACAAAGTTATGGGTCATTATGGTGGATATTGCTATGATACTAACCACTATGGGCATACTACTGAACCAGGTGTTCCATTTATGTGTGGAGCAAACTATAACTGGACATGTTGTGTAGGATGTAATTTCTGTTGGACAAGTGGTACATGTTATGGAAAATGTTGCCAAGCATGCTGTAATTCACCACAACTAACAAGAAGAATGCCAGGCATGGGCGGTACTATGACGCACTCAATGGGTGGTCAAAGTAACTGCGGAGATGCTGGTAGAGGTGGAGCTGTAAGGATTAGCTTTATTTGTCCTTAATATATAATAAGGTATGTACATGATTACTAATTTATGGTATAATATTAAACACTTCTTTAAAAAAAGAAGAACTGAAAAATTGATGAAAAAGCGAGATCCTTTTATATATGAGCAAGACCCCTAATACTTTAAAAAAAATAGGTAGGGAAGTTACTATTAATTCTCCTACCTCAAAACATAAATTATGGTTGTTCGGAGATAGTTTTCTTGCTGAACAACCAAAAAATACTTCTACCGAAATTTTAAAAAAAACATGGTATAATCAAATTGGTATGTTATTACATGCCGATATATACAATACTGCCGTTAATGGTTCTTCTATAGAATATTTAATGATGATGCTTATTCAAACCAAGGACATAATGAAACGTGGTGATTATGCAATCTTTGTTTTAACAGAACCTACTCGAAAATGGTTTATAGAAGACAGGCCTGATTGGGGAAATCTTTGGATGGCAGGAGGATACTCGCAGTATCCTGTTAAAAAAGTTGTACAAGCTATTGATGACTATAAAGATCATTTGGCTAATGAAGCAGCTCATCTATCACTATTTTATGGCGCAGTTGGTTTTATTAATCATATATGTAAAAATAAAGGAATTAAATTTTGTATACTTCCTTCGTTTAGACCACATATTAGTTTAAAATACGATGAACATGGGCCTGATGCTTGGAAACATACAGGACACAATGTGACTGAAGTTCCTCTCATGGGACGCATGCTTAATATTATTGGCGACTTAACAAAAATATCTACTGAAGAATTTGGAGATGGTGATCAAGATGGTGATGCAAAACTCATGTGGCATAAGATTATGCAAGAAAAATGGAGAGGCTGCGATCAGCGACTAAATCATTTAACAGAGCCTAATCACGAAATTTTAGCTAAAAAGGTTTATAATTGTTTAATAATGGGTCATGACGTAGATCTGACAAATAACTTTCAAAAATCAGTTATAAATGAAGACAATTACAGAGACATTAATCCAGACAATATATATAATCATGTATATTCAATGAATGAAATTGATGAAGATAACAAAGCGGATGAGCTTTATATAAAAAAATTTAAATTATTCTAAACTGAACTGAGGTAAATTATGGACAAAGCCTTCTTCTTGAATGGGGGCGCTGGAAGAGTATTAACTGCTATTCCTGCTTTAGAAAAAAGCATTCAAAAAAATCCAAATAATATTATTGTAGCAGAAGCTTGGCCAGAGCTATTTCTAATGAGTCCGACTCTTAGAGATTGTTCCTATGTTCCTAATACAAAAAATTTATTTGAAGATAAAATATTACAAAGAGAATGCATAACTCCTGAACCATATCGACTTAATGCCTATTACAATCAAAAATGTAATTTAAGCCAAGCGTTTGATATGATCATCAATGAATTAGATGAAGTTCCTGATATAGAGCCTATAAAATTAGAGATCTCAAAACGTGATCAGGTTTTTGGTTATAATTTCATTGATGATGCAAAACAAAATTTAAGAAAAGAAAAAGCCATTGTGTTCCAGCCGTTTGGTTCTGCGGCTACAATAGAAGGTAGATTTATCATAGATTCTACCGGAAGAAGTTTTGAATTAGCTGATGCATTATATATGATAGAACAGCTTAAAGAAGAATATGTTATTATTATGATGTCAACCTTTCCTATTCCTACTGATCAGGATCTTGGTATATTAACACCAAAAGATTTAAATCTTGTACAATGGGCTGGAATAGTAAATGCTGCAGACGGTTTTCTCGGTTGTGATTCTATAGGACAACATTTTGCTCATGCTTTAGATAAACCAGCAACCGTTGTAATTGGAGGTACTGCTCCAGAAAATATTTCATATCCTCATAATAAAAAATTTAAAATATTTGATTTAGGTGAAGGAAAAAGAAAATTTGCTCCAATGAGAGTGACGTTTGATCCGGCATATGATTTAAATAATGAAGGTTTAATGCTAATGGATGATAAAATAAAAAAAGAAATTCTTGATGTGGTAAAGGAATATTAAATGGATACTGGATATATTTTAGCTATTACACGTGGGCACAATGGAGCCACTTGTCTTTTAAAAGATGGTAATATTGTTTTTATGTTGGAAGAAGAAAGACTTAGCCGACACAAGTACGATGGCGGCCCTTTAGCTGGAATGGTAAAGGTTTTAGATTTTACGGATAAAATTGATTATCTTGTAGTAGCTCATACTCAACCACTTGATGAAACTGCAGGAAAAATTGATTTTACTGGAGATGATTTATATACTGGTATGGCTAGAAAATTAGGCCTAATTAATAGAAAACAGAATATCTATGATCATCCACAAGTTATAGATTATTCAAAAATTCATCACAAATTACATGCTGCAGCCGCTTTTTATAGATCGGGATTTGATGAAGCTGTTGCAGTTATTGCTGATGGTGCAGGAACATTTGCTCCCATGGGATTTGGTGATAGGCCTGGCCAAGAACGGCAAGTTATGACTTATGAAACCGAAAGTATTATTGATTGTGGATATCCATATAAATTTAAAAATGTATGGAAGCATCATGGTCATGCTGAAAATATTAATTGTATTATGGCAAGAGATTTTAAAACTCAGGATCAATTAGGTGAAGACGTATTTGATTTAGCATTTACAGATAGAGCCGGAATCACAAAGGCGTATGAAGCAGTAACAGAATACTGCGGGTTTAGTGCAATTGAAGCAGGTAAAACTATGGGGTTAGCTCCGTACGGAAAACCTAATGATAAGTTAGAGCCTCTTTTTGAAAAAGTATTTTTAGATGGAGAGGATTTGTCTTTAGTAAATCGTGGTAAAGTTTTACCCACGTATCCAAACTCTGCTCTTTATGTAAATCGTACTAACAAATATACTGCCTTTAACGGAGACGGAAAAGATCTTAGTAAATTACAAAATCGTAGAGATGTTGCTTATCAAGTACAAAAAGAAACTCAAGAACAAATTGTAGAGTTAATTAAAAAAGCCGTAGATAAAACAGGACATACTAATGTAGTTTTATCAGGTGGATATGGATTAAACTGTGTTGCAAATTATGAATATCTAAAGCATCTTAAAGATACACCTGTAAAATTATATGTTGAACCTATTTCTAGTGATGCTGGTACATGTATTGGAGCGGCTTTATTATGCTATCACATTAATAAAAGTTTAATTAACGAGAGCTCAAAAACAGATTGTACTGGAATTTATTTAGGACCAAAATACAAATATTCAGAAGATGTTATTGAAAATAATCAAGATGCATTAAATTACAAAGTAAAGGACGCTACATACAGTGATGTTGTAGATTTATTAAAAGACAATAATATTGTAACAATATTTCAAGGAAGATCAGAAGCTGGTCCGAGGGCATTAGGTAATAGAAGTATATTATATAATCCTGCAGATCCTGAAGGAAAAGATCACGTTAACATAATAAAGCGTAGAGAATATTTTAGACCGTTTGCTGGAACAATTCTAGAAGAAGATGTTCATGATTGGTTTGATTTGCGCGGCATGGAATCTAGTCCACACATGATGTATGCCGTAAATTGTAAAGACGGTGTAGCAGAAAAGATTCCTTCTATTATTCATGTAGATGGAACATGTAGAATTCAGACCGTAAATGAAGAACAAAATCCTCACTACTATAATTTAATTAAAGAGTTTAAAAAACAAACTGGAATTCCAGTGATTTTTAATACTTCATTTAATTTAGGAGGAGAACCATTAGTAGAAACTTTAGAAGATGCAATAAGGACCTTAAATAATTCTGCTATAGAATATATGTTTCTACCAGAATACGGAAAACTAATTACAGTAAAAAATGTATTAAGTAAAGAATCTAAAAAATGGGTTGATGCTAAAGTTTCTGAAATGTCCGAAAGCTAGTTGAATTGGGCCTTACTTTAGGTTTTATCCAAAATTCTGGATCTACTGGAGATTTAAAATCAAAATTTACCAATGTCTCCATTAATTTAGTTATATCAGCTTTAGTGAAGCATTGGTATTGAGATCTTAAATGTTCTGGAAAATCTACATATTCAGTTTCAATATCAGTAAAGTTGGATAGTTGAGCAGCTATAAACGTAAAGCTGTGTGCGACCCCTGTTCCAACATTCCAGATCCCTGATTCTTTTACATCAAAAAACATTTTATGAATATCACAAACGTCACTTACATGAATCATATCTCTGTAAAAATTTTCACTTCCTTTAAATAACGTTATTTTTTCGTTATTTGTCCATTTGCTAATAACACTAGCTTGTTCACCTTTGTGCTCTTCATAAGGTCCAAATACATTAAAGTATCTAAATCCTTGAATTGCTATAGGTAAATTATATGATATGGTTTTTATTACTAAACGATCAAACATATATTTAGACCAGGCATACGGACTTTGAGGAGATGCATTTTGATTTTCTGAAAATCCTGCAGTTCCATCCGCGCTAAAGTTTTCACGTGTAACGTCATCAAATGTTATAGGTGATCCATATATTGATGCAGAAGAAGCATAGGCAAAGTCAACTTGTTTATCGATGCAATGCATTAAAAGTTTATAACTAAAATCGTAATTGTGATCCATAATCATATTTACGTTTTTTTCTGTAGTGCTTGATATTGCACCTAAATGTACAACCTTATCGACTCCATCAAGATCAGGCATATTACCCATTAGTGGATATTCAACTACTTCAATGTTATCTCTCTTTAAAGACTTTACCAAATTTTTTCCGATAAATCCGTCTGATCCAGTTACTAAAACTTTCATTGTAATTCCTTTATTGATTCTATCCAGTCTTCACCTGTGATAGTATATGTTCCGTTATGTGATACTGCAATACCAGCTAATTTATTTGCAGTTCTAGTTGACGCTGATATTGACATATTGGCTTCTGTGCCTAAAGCTAATCCAGCCATAAACGTATCACCTGCGCCTGTCACATCAAATACTTCTTCAACTCTTGATTCATAGTGCTCTATAGTATCTCCAACTAATAGCACTCCGTCTTCTCCTAATGTGACAACTAAATGTTGTAATTCTAAATGATCTCTTGTTAATTGTGCTTTAGCCATTAACTCTTTAGGAGTCTTGCAAACTCCTACGTAATCTTCAAATTCTTTTTTATTTGGCTTTAGTAAATATGCACCTTTGTAATTATCTAATGATAGCTTAGGATCTACTAAAACTTTAGCTTTAGATTTTTTTATAAATTCTAATGGATTTTTTATAGTTCCTTTATTATAGTCTGATAATACAATAACTCCTGACTGAGCGTTCCATGTTTCTAATATAGTGTTTTCTAACTCAGTATCTTGTATATATTCTTCATCATCAATACGAGACATATATCTATTATTAGACATAATTCTAGTTTTTAAAGGTATTTTATTTGTATTAAAGAACGTATGTTTTTCATTATCAGGAAACATACTATCATGTATCTTATCTTTATAGCATGCTAGTCTAGCTGCAGAATAAACTTGTAAAATATTCTTATATACATTACCAACTCCACCCCATCGTCTTTCGCGAGATGTTAAATCTACAATTGGAACTGGTGCTTCTGGAGAAATGCGTGTTGTAGTACCATAGATATATTCATCTATAATCATATCACCTGTTACATATATCATATAAATATTTATTTCATAATTAAGGGTTACATTATGGCATTACGAGACTTAGTCAAAGATGTGCATGACAAAGCTGAAAAAAGTCCTTTTGCTAGATTACTAATGTCAGGAGAAATACCTGAAATTCAGTATGCAAACTATTTATATCAACAAAAGATTATCTATAGAGGTTTAGAGAATCATGCCGATGATCTAGGAATCCTCAAAGATATTCCACATATCAAACGATTTGAAAAAATATCTAATGATTTAAATAGTTTAGATTGTGACAAAGCTTTTAGTATATTTGATGTTACGCGGAACTATGTTGATTATGTTAAAACCATAAATGAAGAACAATGTTGGGCACATATCTATGTTAGACACTTTGGTGATATGTACGGTGGCAATATGATCTCAAAAAGAATTCCGTTTGGTTTACACAGTATGTATGAATTTACTGACAAGAAAGAATTGATTGGATATGTAAGAGAAAAACTAAATGATAGTATGGCAGAAGAAGCCAAATTAGTATTTAAATATGCTACCACCTTATTTGTAGAATTAGAGCAAGAGTATGGTATTTGAAAAACTCATAGAAACAAGTGAACGAATGCGAGAGCTTTTAGAATCTCTTGCTACTACTAAACATGATCATGGCTTTCCCTGGCCTGCGACTACATATTTGTCTCCTAGCATTTGGCGTAGGGCAGACTTAGATATTATTGATGCAAGAGAAGATCGTAAGTTATGGATGATGCATCTATGTGTATATCCACATACAAACGATCCTGCTCCAATTTATGGTTTTGATGTTATTGCCGGACCTAATAAAGTAACTGGAGCTTTTCATGACTTCAGTCCTATTGATCCGAATAGTCATATATTATCACAATTCAAAGAGAATGTACACAGTTTTATTCCATCAAAACAAAGAGAATTACCTGATTGGGCAAAAGCTATTTTTAGCGGTTCTATGGTTTCTGCTGGTAATATTAGAGATCCAGAAGAATTACAGAATCTATTAGATCTTGCTGTTAATAATCTTGATTACTTTATTCATAATATAGGAATGAGTACTAAAGAAGATTATACAAAAGAACATAACTGGTATGCAATCAACCAAAAGAAAAATCCACATACACCAAGAGTTATGGAAAATATGGGAGTGGCTCCTGATATTGTTAGGAAATATATAGACGAATGTTTATTTCCTGAGATTACTTAAGAGTCTTTTCAAATTCTAAAAGTGATTTAAATATCCGTGTTTTCTTTTTTATTTTTTGATTGGCAAAACTATTAAGCTTTTTAATAGTTTCATCTGTCGGATTAATTAATGCAGTTCGTGAACCAACTTTAAATGCCGCTTTAGCATCTCGTATTTCTTTTCCTACATACCAAGCATTTTTAAAAGCGATTCCCTGTTCTTGCATTGCTCTTTTAAACATTCCTGTACTTGGCTTTACAAAGGGGTCTTGTTTTTCTACGCCAATAGAATAGTACATATAATCAATAGTCATAATGCCAGCATCACCGAATACTTTCATGAGACCTTGTAACATAGCTTCTGATTTTTCTTCAGTAGAACCAGCTTCATCCATAATTAATCCGACTTTATAACCCTTTAATCTTAGATTTTTTATAGCTTCTAAAGCTCCTTCAATTGGTTCTAATGATGTTCCTTTTGTAATAACATTTTTTCGTTCAAACGCTATATTAGTTTTAGGAAATGTTTTAGGCCAAATTACTTGGTTATTATTTTCTACCTGAGCTGGATTATAGTCAGGTATTTCCATTGCTTTTTGTTCAACCATTATTTAAATACGCTAATACTGCGCCCTCTGCTGAACCTGTATCACTCGGATTAGGTGGTATATACAAATTATCCCATGTTTGACCAACAAGACTTGGTATTGATTTATTGAATGCTACTCCGCCGCTTATAACTAAATTTTTACTAGTAGTAATTTTCATTGCATGTCTTAA
>Ga0213860_10000558_pt1 | contig 14903 bp, 10 predicted proteins | sample PICome_3_FD_160118 | JGI IMG/M metagenome (GOLD analysis project Ga0213860, IMG submission 160118) | Coastal seawater microbial communities near Pivers Island, North Carolina, United States - PICO550 | ecosystem: Environmental > Aquatic > Marine > Coastal | place: USA: North Carolina...
AAGAAATATCACCACTTGAACAGCAGGCGATTGAAGCGGCTGAACGAGGTGACGAAGCTACGTTCGAAAACTTGTTACGCCGTATCGAATTAGAGCGAGAGGTCGATCAGGCCATTGAATCTGATGATGTGGCTACGTTTGAGCGTGCCTCACGAGAGCTAGCGTTTGAAGAGCGTCGAGCAGAAGATCCCAGCATTGATGAGCGTAGGAAATATGGACCTCCAGAAGGGCCGCTGGCCTCACCACTTGAGCGTGCTCGCGTCGAAAGAGACGTAGCGCAAGAAGACAAACTCCGAGAAACTGATACTCGTGTTGCAGAAGCTGAACGTGCACGTAGCGAACAGCGGCGTATGGGTATTCTTCAACAGACGATTGATGAGACGCCTACACGTAACTACAACACACTCACAAAGAATTTTGAGCAACGCCTTGCAGATGCGGGTTTAACTGACACGCAAGCTAATCAACGCGAGGCTCAGATCATCGAACGTGCGGTTAATGTTCAACGTGCGGAAAGAGGCGATCGTGAGGTACCTGCCCCAACACCTGCACCGTTAGAGCAAATCGAAGCTACACCAGAGTCGACACAGTTAGGTGCTATGGAGGCTCGTGTACGTGGGCGACCTGAATCACCTCAAGCTACATTGCCCGGTATAAAGGAACCTAGAAAGCAGGCAGAAGCCCCTGCACCTACACCGGAAGAACCGACACCTGCCGCACCGGACATTATGACTGAAGAACGTCTAAACGCTTTAGGTATTGCTCCAAAATCACCCGTGCGTACGGCGTTAGTTGGTAAAGACCTCAATCAACCTGAGACACAACGACGCCTACAAAATGTTGTCAACAACCCTAGACTTGCTAGTCAACAAGCCCGCACAAATGTGGCACGATTACTAGAAGATCTATCAGGGGGCCAACGTGATTTATTTACGCCGACGACACAGGGACGCAGACAAACCCCTGAGACAGGAGTTCGAGATGCAAGAGTTGCAGAACCTCAGCAAGTTCCAAGTGGAGTTGGCGTTTCAACTGCTGTACCAGATGTGGGGGCAGAGCGAGCAGTACCTCCTGCACAGCCAGATACCACCGGCGCTGTCGCACCTGAAGGAACAGGAGTGGCAGACATTGGAAGAAGCGTTGGAGAGCCTGTACGAAGAGAGGCTGTTGAGCAACCTGCACTAGAAACTACTAGGGGTACAAAACAGGCAAAGAAAACTACCACACGTAAACAAGTTACACGTAAAGCTAAAACGCCTGCGGCCCCGGCAGAAAAGAAAGCGGAAGTAAAGGCCGTTGAAGTTAAGAAGAAAGCTGAAGCTGAAGCTAAGAAGAAAGCTGAAGCTAAGAAGAAAGCTGAAGCCAAGAAGAAACCTGCGGCTAAAAAACCTGCGCCACCTAAAAAGCCTACACTACGCGATACGCTAGACGAAGAAACGCGCAAAGAGCTTGAGTACCAAAAGGAAGCAAAGCAGTTACGTGCGCCGCGCACATCGGACATACCAGATATTGACGATCCTCTTACCGCATCAGACATAAAGATGATCGCCGCGATGGTTAGAATCGCTACGAAACGCGGTACAAACGCACCTAAACTTGCTGAAGAAGTTAAACGGTATCTAGCTACACCAGAACGAATCATTGATGGTATTGCCGAGGCCATCTACGAAGATGTAACTGATGCAAGTAATTATAGAACACCTACAGATGAAGACGGTACACCGTTAGATTCAGAAGCTACTCGAGAGTACATGCAGAGTCACAGCGCTAAAAATGCTCGTATAGTGCTTGCATACCTCAAAGAATCTGGCTCTAAACAACTTAATGATTGGATTGCTAGTCGCCGAGCTAAAGTTCAAAATTTAGAGAACAGGCAAGTTGCCGATATCATTCGTATCCTCAAAGAGCGAGATAAGACAAAGAGCGCCAGCAAAAAACTATCTGAGAAGCAGGTACGTCAGTACGTGCGTGGTGAAATCGACGATACAACCGCTGAAATTATTGAGCGGGCCATAGAAGCAGATGCCGCTCGTAAACAAACCGCAAAAGAGAAAGCCGAGCAAGAAGCCGCTGATGAAGCTATTGCGGATGAAAGAGCACGTATTATTGATATTGGTGATATAGAAGCGTTCGATGATTCATTGCCGTTAGAGCTACGTGTTGGAGAAACTTACACAGACACAATACTGCACCCCGCCGCGATAGCCGCTTTGAAAGATGGAGATCTTCGCGGTGCATTAGCCATACTAGCTACAACACCTGATAAAGACGTGGCACGTATAGCTAAAGTGTTTGCTGAAAAGATAGGCGACACAAAAGTTGAAGTAGCTTCGTCTCGAAAGATCGCTGAGAACGTAGTCGCATTTAATGTTGAAGAGAGCCTTGCGGGTTCGTTCGATCCTAAGACCAACACGATCTACTTAAATCCTGACTTAGGTATTAGTCGGCACGCTCTTCTGCACGAAGTAGCTCACGCACTGACTTCGGCATCGTTGTCAAACAAGTCAAGCCCCACAACTAAACAACTTAACAAACTGTTCGATGATGTTAAGGACATGTTGGGTACGGCGTACGGCACTAAGAACCTTGATGAGTTTGTCGCTGAGGCTATGTCGAATCCACAGTTCCAAGCGGATCTTGCGGGACTCAACCCCAATGGATCAGACATTAACGCGTTACAACGTTTCTTTAACAGTGTAGGTAACTTCATCCGACGTTTGATTGGACGAGATGCTAAAGACATTGACTCTGCTCTAACTCGTGCTGACATGTTGATTAACGAGATCCTTGCTCCTGCACCTGAGTATCGCGATGCCAACTCGCTAGCCATGAAGAGCGATGCGGAAGGCGTTAAACAGGTTATGAACGATGTGGGTAAGGTGCAGAAAACTGTTGGCAAGCCAATCTCTAAGAGAGAGCGCACGTCCCTTGCTCGTAGCACTTTTGATTACCTAAACAGAAACATTAAAGATGCGGGTAGTGCGGCTAACGCGGCTCGTAGAAAAGCACTTTTAGCACTGCTTGATTTGCAGGCGCTCGGCGATGTCGCAGGATTCTACAACGAGAAAGTTGGTTTACTTTCTAGTGAGATTCTGACAACGATCAAAGAGATGCGCGGCATGATGGACAACCGTGCGAACGTTGTATCGAGAGAAGTTGCTAAGGTAGAGAAGCTACTCAGTAGAGGATTGCTGACCAAAGCAACATTTAAGGACACGCCAAAACAAAAGCATTTGGATGAACTGATCTACAATCCTGAATATGGTGCAACAATCTATCAGGTAGACCCTACACTTACCCGAACAGAAGCGAAGAAACGCTATGAAGGTAAGACTGATGACGACGGCAATGACTTATGGGATATTTGGCAGAAACAACGCCCTGATTGGGAAGCTCTCGGAGATGACGGTCAGAAAGCGTACGTCACTATGCGTGACATGTACAAAAACCTATACAACGAACTCAAGGCGGTCATCAGCGAACGCATTGACGCTACTGCTGGAGCTAACACAACGATAGCAAACAAACAAAAGCAGGAAATATTCGCTAAGTTGTTCGACACCAAAGCACTAGATGTCTACTTCCCCTTGATGCGGGAAGGCGAATACAAACTAAGTTACACATTTAAAGCAGGCAAAGCACCGAAGGGTGAAGATCTTCACGGCTTCTTGATGTTCAAGAGTAAAGCGGAACGAGACGCCATCGCTAAAGAACTTAGGGCGAACTCTGATATCGACGCCGTAGATGTATTTGACGGTAATTTCAAAGTGTTGAAAGGGCAGAATGCGCCGTCTTCGACGTTTATGAAGGAAATACTTCAAGTAGTAGACGCGTCCGGTGTAGATCCTATAGTACAAGATCAGCTAGTGCGAATGTTTGTTGCTACTTTGCCAGAGTCTTCGTTCGCTAAATCTCTTCAGCGCCGTACAGGTGTAGCTGGATACGATTCAAATTCAGTAAAAGCTATGAAGACCAAAGGGTTTGACCTCGCACGGCAGATTGAACGGATGCGATACCTAGGCCGAATTCAAGATTTAGAAGGACAGCTAGCTGACAAAGATATCAAGGCTAGAGAAGGCGAAGAGTCTCAATTAAACGAGGTTCGTGAAGAACTTATACTGCGGACTGAGTTCGCTAAGTTTGGTTCTGATAGCAAATTGTTTGGTATACCTATAGAAGGTGCGGCACGAACAGTTAACCAAATAGCATTCGTGTACACGATTGGCGCTAACGTGGCTTCAGCGATGGTACAGCTAGCTCAAGTACCTATGTTTACATACCCAATGTTGGGTGCAGTCTACGGATATGACAATACGCAAGCAGAGATAATGAGAGCGTCTCGTATTGTCATGGGCGCAGGGGTGAAGAGTGGTGAGACCATTGGGGACCGAATTGCACCAGCGGCTGGTCTTGATTTGTACTACGACATATCTGACGACGCTACATCTATAGAATTAAAGAAAAATTTAAAGGTGCCCGATAAGGTACTTAAAGACCTTGAGCTCCTAAAGCCTCTTGTACTTAAAGCGTATCGACAAGGGGATCTGTCACGGTCATTCGTACTTGATTCGATTGGGTTGAAAGAAGGTGGCAGAGCATACAACCCAAAATCTTTTGTTGGGGCACTGCAAGCTGGTTTAGATTTTGGTACTGGTTTGTCCGCGATGATGTTTAACCAAGCAGAACGTTTGAACCGGCAGACTACTTTAGTTGCGGCATATCAACTGGAGTTAAACCGGTTAAATAAAGAACAACCCAACTTGTCTAAAGATGTTAGAGAAAACATGGCGGCAGATGCCGCTATATATAACACGTTAGAGCTTAACACTGGTGCAACACTAGAAACTGCTCCACGTATCGCGCAACAAGGTCTTGGACGAGTCGCCATGATGTACAAAACATATGGCCTACGTATGTACTACACCATGTTCAAGACCGCAGGTAAGGTGCTAGAAGACTACCGACAAGCGCGTATAGATTCTGGCGTGCCGAAAGCGCTGGCAAACGCCGCTACAGGTGTGGCCGCAAGGCAGATGGCTGGTATACATGGGTCAGCAGTTCTCTTCTCCGGCATACACGGTATACCGCTTTATGGCGCGGTCCAACTTATGTTCGACAACAACATATTTGGGTTCCGAGATATACTCAGGTGGATTGCAGGTCTATTCGAAGAAGAAGAAACGCTATACCCAGAGCAGGGTGATGACTTCAATACGATTGTTAGAAACTATCTCGGAGAGGGTTGGTATAAAGGTGGGTTGAACGCCGCGTTAGCAGAGATTGGCGTCGGTGCGGACGTTGCGTCTCGTATACGATTGACAGGATTACTTATTCAACAGAATCGATTTAACCCTGATCCTTCTGTAGAAGAGTTCTTCGGATACTATCTTGGTGGTCCCGCCTTAAGTGTGGGTAAACGTATTGGAAGAGGTATTACAGACTTCCAAGAAGGTAATTTTGAACGTGCGGCAGAAGGTATGCTCCCCGCAGGAATAAGTAATATGTATAAAGCCACTCAGCGATACAGTCGCGAAGGTGGTATCAGGACACGCCGAGGTGATCCTATCTATGATGATATAACATCAGGCGAACTTGCGGCTCAGTTCTTTGGTTTTGCTCCTGCGGAGTACATACGTATTCAAGAAGAGAACCAAAACCTGAAAAACATTGATAGAAAGACTAGCAAAAAACGTTCAGATCTTATGAAAAACTACTACCTTGCAATGAGCATGGGTACTTACGATGACATGAGAGAAGTGTTTGCTGAGATACTGAAGTTCAATAAGGCAAACCCGAGTTTTGATATCGACGCTGATTCGCTAGACAGATCTATAAGCCAGCACCTGAAGTCTTCTACCAAAATGCACAACGGTGTGCAGTTATCTCCAAGAATGATGGATGCTATCAACGACAACCGTGCAGGTATCGAAAACACATTCATACCGCCTAAAGAGGTTGAGAAGTAAAAAACCCCCTTCGGGGGACCAAAGGGGGAAAAGCCACATACTTTTCGGAGCCGTCAAGTAGGGCGAGGAGAACGACAGAAGGATCGGGTGGAACCCACTGTCGTAAACACACTATCACATTTTACGCCAAAAACGTACCCCTAGACACTCGTCCTCAATCCTCAGGCGATGTTCTATATCCCATCCTTTTTCGGCGCAGATGCGGGTAACTTCTTTCACAGCCTCTTCTGTGTTGATACAGGGCACAAATATCGAGGCACCTATACTCAAGTTGTCCCAGTTAACTTCGATGCGTACCCCATCAGGAGCGAGATCATAAGTCTTCAAGATTTTCATCGTCAGGCTCCATATCAAACTTCATAGCGAGCACATCAGATGCGGGTAGTTGTAGGTTAGTGCCTTTGGTCAACCGCACCTTCTTACGTTTACCGTTACACTTAGTCATGATCTCGTTCACTAGGTGTGCATAGTTGATCTGCAACTCACCGCACCACTCCTTCAACGGTTTGGGTTTAACGTAAAACATCTTAGTGTCTGTTTCGTACCTAGCTATCAAACGTCCACGCGCGACTTGCTCAGGTATCACGTATTCGTCTAACCCGTTATTGTGTGTACCACGATTATCCACGGTGCTCTTAATCTGCAAGATGTAGCTAATGTTCTCACTGAAAAAGTCATCCAACACGTCATATACGGTGCCACCCATGTCGGTCATGTTGCGTTTGTTCTGCGCTACAAGATCCGTAACAGCCCACTTAAAGACCTTCTGAACATCAAAGTCGTGTAGCCCCGCTTTCTTAGCAATGAGTAGGCCGGATATGGTGGAGGCTATGGTTGCCGACCAGAACCTATTTTCGGAGGTCAGCTCTGCGAGAGTATCAACACGCTTCTGGACGTCCATAACAAGCTGTTGGCACGCCTGTAAATTCCTCATGATGTACTGTACGTATATGATTCCGGCGTGCCCGTAGTTGTTTAACAGGCCGCTCTCGAACGCATCGGTAGTTTCCTTGTCCTTTACCGAGTCAAAGATGCGGTCTACACGACACTCCAAAACCCGCTGTGCCTCTGCTTTCGGCATAGCCTTTGCCATGCTGATACGCTCCACGACGCTCGTGTTGGCGGTGTACATCATCAACAAGCTCCAGCGCCCACCCCTGTACCGCTCGACGTTTGCGCTCTGAGACATACGCCCACGCTGTTGTCCGCTCGTGCCTTGGTAGACAAGCTCTGACATTTGTCGTGGTGACATGTTGGTTATCTCATCGATGCCCGTAGGCAGACTGTGCATCACTTCAGCACGGTTCATCTTGAAGTTGTAGGTGTCGTCCTTCTGCAACACGAGTTGTTCAGGGTCTCCCCAGATGCCGGACGCGGCTAGCAAGAGAGCAGTCTTACCCACACCTGAGTCTTTGTTATAGAAAGACACGGTGCCGCAGTTGGTATTCAGGAACTCCATCAACGGACTACCAAACCCCATGCCAACTGCGAACTGCTGTAAGACGAACTTCTCATCGTTCCACAGTGCAAGGTTGTCACGCCATGCTTGGTACGTACCCTTGGACTCGAACGCTGGGAACAAACCCACAGTCTGATTAGATGGCGGATTGAATTCGATGTTGTTGTGCGTCACCTTCTGGTTACCTAGGATAAACGCACTCATACTCTCATCCGCCCAACCGAACTGTCGGTGTGCTTGATCTGCTGTGCTGGTGGCTTGTAACTCATCCACCCAACTTAATGTGTAGGTCATCAAATCATCCATCTTCTTTACAGTAACGCCCCGTGAGGATAGCGCTTTGCGAAACTCTTCTGTCGATGTGACAGCACTCATAGGCAGGGTAAACTCTCGCACCCCGTCTCTTGGCAGGTGCAGACGCATGACGATGGCTTCACCTACCTCAGGATCGTGTACACGTTTCACGACGTACAGATCATTGTGGTACAGCTTCTTCTCTTCAACATCACCGTCTTCGTTTTTAGTCCTGATATAAACGCCACCGTTAACGCCACGAACGTAAGGCGGTGGGTACTTCGGTATCTCATAAGTTGTTTTGGGTTGATTAGGAAGTTCGAGTGCCGGGGCTTCAACGTAAACACCTTCGTCATTGACCTCAGCTTCCTTGAGCCGTCTACCCAACAGAATCGGCGATTTTATCTGCCCCCACTGCGGACAGTTTGGACACACGTCAGGGTTGAACTCATCAAACTTTACGCAGGTATACGGACCCTTGATCTGCCTGAGCTTCTCCTGCGTGTCTTCTGGAGTGTACTCAGGGTGATTCTTAGAGATGACGTGCATCGCTTTGTCGCTGTCCACACAGAACTTTGCGATCGATAACCCTGCTCGCCAGAGAGGTTCGCTTGTCTCTTCTTGGTGCCGGATGATGTTGTATAGTTGCTCACACCCATCACCCCGTTGGGTCTTTACCAGAATGTCTTTGAACACATTTTCTTGGTTGCCCATCAGGTTGTGCATGGTCTGGCTCAACTCTTTGGGTATGTGTTTAGTGGGAACTGGTATCATGTCCCCGCCAAGCAATTCCGAGAATGTGTCAAAACCGACAGTCTCAACCCGCTCAACTAAGCCAAAAAAGCCTACGTCTGACGGCGGATTAGTTTTGAAGTTATGTGTGTCAGGAACTCTTAACACACGTGCGGCATCAGATGTGACTGCGGGGTCAGCAAGAAAGTTCTGTTTCGCGCACAATCGCTTCAGTCTTTCCGCTACAGGAAACCAATCTTCGTAGCAGACAGCTTCATCCAAAAACCAATACACGTGCACACCACGACCCGAGTTAACCATCGTCGGGTTCGGCAGTGAATTAGCCGTGCAGAACTTACGTAATTCTTTTATCGCATCTTCTTGGGATGCGAACTCTTTTGTTGGGCCACAGTCAAGGTCGAGGAAGAACGACTTAAGATGTTTTACATTATCAACTTTACGGGAGTTAGCTTCGTGAAACGTTGCTAGCCCGTAGTAGACGTCGTATCCCTGCTGGTCAAACTGCGTTGCGGCATCCACAACATCGTCGATAGAGCTATAGAATTTTTGTGTCTTGCGCTCTTCCGCCGATTTCGCCGCAAATATGCAATAGTGTCCCTCGCTACTTAACACCCTCTGTAAAAATGTTTTTGTATTCATGTTTCCACCCGTTGCGTGAGGCGCTACGGCAGAGACGTTTGTCCCCCGCCCTACCGTAGCGCGGTCCAATTATCTTTGTGACGACTAAATCAATCGTCCCAGTTATCGATAATTGCACTGAGGTCTTCACTTTCTGCGGGTGCTGGAGCGGACTTCTTAACAACTTTAGTTGGCTCCTCGATAGCAGGTTCCTCTGCTGGGGCATCAAACCCATCAAGGTCTTCTGCTACCGGCGCTGGCTTGCTAACTGCGAACGGATTTGACTCGTTAACATCAAAACCATCAACAGCGCTGAACGGAGAAACACTCTGACGTTCTGCTAGTGTTATTACCTGCACACCTCGCAGTCTCAAAGATACCCCTGCTCCCATCGATGCGCTATAGGGAACACCGACAACAGCGATATTTACTACGCTATCACTTGTTAACTGGAAGTCGTCAGGTAGCTTCTGCGTCTTGGCATCGTACTGCGCTGGCTTAATTGTCTTCTCACCGTTGTACGCGCCCTTGAGGTTTGCCTTGTAGGTAAACATACCGTCGTCCGTCTTCTTAAACGGATTCTTTATGTCAGGCCAATTGGACTTCTTGCGCTCGTTATAGAGAGCCTTCATGTAGGCGTACAACGAGCGAGCCGTAGCTTCATCGACCTTGAACTGTAGAGTGTATTCCGCACCATCATCCAGTGCGTCACAAGGAACTGACCGGTTCTCGGCGGTATCAAACCGATACGTGCGGTCAATCTTGGGGTAAATAGCAATTGCATTGCTGATAACGTGTTGCTCAGTTGACATGGTTAGTCTCCTTAGGTTGCATTCGCAGAGGTGTAGACAAAGCCGTCTACTTCTGCAAAGAGTTGCCCTTTGCGGGGCGGGTTAAATGAAATCGCTTCGTTGGCCTCATCGCTTTGTGCTAACGAGACAACGAGATCTAGCTCCTCTTCTTCGAGGGGACGGTGCGCTTGGAAGAACAGTTTCGGCACAGGGCTATTACGATCAAAGGCACAACGTGTTATCACAGAAATAACTGGAGTGCTGTGTGTAGATAGATACTGTGCATAGGCTTGCATCGGCATCTTGCCATCTATGACCCGACCAAAGATCGAGGTAGCTGGTAGTTGCAGTTGGTATACCTTATCAAGCTGTCCGTCTAAGACGACCGCTAAACGCTGTGCAAACCGACACGCTCGTCCACCACCTTGACCTGATCCTTTTATATTTTGAGGACAGTCCATACATCGAGATGCCTGTCGATCCTCCATAGGAACATCGGGTGACGGTTGAGTTGTGTCTGCTGACCAGCATGTAGGTGGTGCTGGGTTGTTCGCATCAAACGCATCAACGTAGTAAGAACGAGATATCTTGGCGGCGTTCAGGATAACAAACTTAATGTTGTCACCGTCTACCACTGACACCTGCTTACCACTATCGATAATGCGGAACGTCCCACCGCTTAAACTAATCCGGTCCATCAGACATCATCGTCGAGAGGAGCAGTAAACATGTCAGCCCAATGCTCATCAGATTGATCGACTTCTGCTTGAGCTTCCAGACCATCTGCCATTACCGTTTCAGCACTTCTGTTTAACGCCTCGTTAAACGAAACAACATTATCGTGCTGATTAGTCAAGGCAGAAGACACGTCGGCAATAGAGAAGCGATAGGTGTTACCTACTTTTATGTAGGTGTTTTTAGGGATGTGCCCTTGCCGCACCCAAGCCCTGATCGTTGATACAGATACAGAGAAGTGCTTGGACAGATCTTCGATTGGTACAAAAGGACCGTTCATGATTTTTTCCTTACTGAAATTGTGTATTCGGAATCCACATTGAGACCTTTCGGCACAATGTCGGGGTTCTCTTCAAGAAAGGTTTTCACGTTGGCTTGGTTCAGGCGCTTTTCCATAAACTCAGGAACCTCATGCTCAAGCACAAACTTGTGCATCTGCTCCCAGTCGCTAGTCCAGTACCTAGTCTTCACCGAACGGTAGAACAACCCTTCAGAAGTCTTGACGCTTTCAACACCATGCTCTTTGCAGTAATCGAGTAGAGCGGTCTTTACCTTATCCATTTGCTGGTTAAGGCTAGCCTCTTTCTCTTTGTACTCCGCAGACAGCTTGGCTTTTTCGTCACGGATTTTTAGATAAACACGCGTTAGCTTTTCTGCTAACCCTGCTACTTCTTCACTCATTTGAGTCTCCTACGCACACGACACAAGTGTCGGGGTTTTCACTCTACTTACACGTGATGGGCTAGTCAAGCAGTTCTTTATATAAATCGATCATTTTTGTGTGTACGTCTATTCTACTGTCTAGTAGTGAGTAAACACGCTTTTCTACGGGCGATCCTTGTAGCTGTACGACAGTACACTTATGATCTTGCCCTGATCGATGTACACGAGCGTTAGCCTGTGCGTAGGTCTCAAGTGAGCTAGTTGGCCCCCACCACACCACAGTGTTGGCGGCAGTTAACGTAACCCCATGTGCCGCCGCTTGCGGCTGGATGACTAACACACGAGGATCGTCTTGTTCTTGGAAGCGTTTGAAGATAGCAGTACGGTTTGGTGCTGACACGTCTCCACGTATAACCTCAGTTGTTATACCGTCCGACCTAAGTTTGTCAGTGAGGATGTCAATGGTGTGCTTGAACGGGACAAACACCAACACTTTCTTACTGCTCTCATCTATTACCTCTCGCAGTACCTTGTAGCGGTGCTTGATATCAAACTCCAGCGCCGCTCCATCGTCGGTGTAGACCGCACCAGAAGATATTTGTAGGAGCTTGCTCATAATAATAGCGGCGTTAGCGGCGGTGATCTCTTCACCTGCGGCTTGTATAACAAGTCTCTGTTTAAGATCTTTGTAGTATTTAGCCTGCTGTCGTGTCAGTTCTACCTCACGTTTAACGTACACCATTTCCGGCAGATCAAGACACTCTTCTTTGGTGAACCGTATGGCCGGTTGCAGTGCCTCGTATACGATCTGCGTGGCGTTCTCTTTGGGTAACCATTTAAACTGAGTCACCTTGTGCATCACCATGTCTCGGAACGCACTGAAGAATCGTGGCACACCTGCGGGGTTGACTAGCTTCGCAAGTCCGTACGCATCAAGGGGCGACTGTGCGGCAGGGGTACCTGTCATCAACCACAACCACGTCTTATCATCTAATAGTTTGAACAGCGTCTTCCAGCGTTTGGTCTGTGGGTTCTTGTAGTGAGTCGCTTCGTCAATGATGATGCAGTCGAACCCACCGTTACGAATCTCATCGAGGACAATCTCAACGCCATCGTAGTTTATGATGACGTACTCAGAGCCTTCGTTGATAATCTTCTTGCGCTTCTCTTTACTACCGTAGGCAACCGACACCGTGCGGTGCATCGCAAAACTAAACAAGTCATTACGCCATGCACTATCCATGATAGACAGCGGACATATTATAAGTACCCGTTGTATTTGCTTTTGCGTCATTAGGAAGTCTGACGCCCAGATAGCTGAAGCCGTCTTGCCCGTACCTTGTTCGTTGAAGCAGAACGAGCGACGATTCATAGTAAGAAAAGCGGCTGTTGTCTTCTGGTGGTCGTAGGGCTTGTACTGGCCGGGCCAGTTGTAACGTCCTTGTATAGGTGATGGGACGTTAATGTTTAGATTCTTGAGGGTGTGCGCTTCATCCACACCCCAGTTCACGACAACTTGGTTATCCGAAAGTTCCTGACTTTTCTGTACCGTCGTCGTTACTTTGTTTGGATTCTTCAGGCGTAATAAAAGCGCCTTGTTGTTTAATATTTGCACGTTGTTCTCCGTAAACGCGCCGTTCTATCGGCGTCACATTTTTACTTTTTAGCATCTCTAGTTGCCGATGCACTGACCTTACCATCAGAGGTAGGTCTTCTATTTGAAACTCATCAAGGCTGTTAGCAAACTCTACTGTCAAGTTCGCGGATACTTCGTCTTGTCGAAAGCCTCCTAACAACAGTAGACGCGCTCTTTCCCACACCACCAACGGGAAGGCCATTACTTGTTTCTCCGTGGTCCACGGCTCAGACGACCACCACCTGCACGGTTGCGGCTTCGACTCTGCACAGAGACGCCATCCTTGTTAGACCCACCACGAGACAGCGGCTTCTTGTGCGCTACATCTTTACCTTCGCGCTTATCAGCCTTGCCATTCTTGTTGGCATCTTTACCTGTCTTGTCCATCTTGCGGCGAGCACGCTGTCGCTCCATACGATCTTCGTGTTCACCCCGTGCCTTTTGTAGGCGGTATTCCTTTTTGTAGTTACGTGACATCTAATTACTCCCGTTGTGTACACACACTGTCACAGGACAGTGGCGCTTACATAATCCACTTGGTCGGGCGTTCCATACATTGCGTTTAGCGGCTGTCTGCATAATCGAATATATGTTCGTCCACTTAGTCCACAGCATACCCGCATCGGAATCGGCGTAGCTATCTTTTACTAGGTCATTACTCACGACGAACAACAACCCAGCACGTACGTGCGTAATCTCTGGGTAGTGTGCGAACACCAGCAACGCCATCAACTCTAGCTGTCCTTTGTCAGCGTACTTCGCACTCTTACCTGTCTTGTAATCAATTACCCATGCCAACCCGTCTTCTTCGTTAATAATCAGTAGGTCAGCAATACCTCGATACCACACATCAGCGTCGTAGAAACCACACGGTAACAAGTTCTCAGTTACACCTAGCTTCTCTTCACACAGCTTCGCGCCTTTCTTGGCGTTGAGCGAGTCGAGCATAGCCTCAGCGTAGTCAAACATTTTAGGGAGCGGAGTGCCGTCTCGGATGTATTCCTCAGCGGCGGTATGAAACGCATTGCCGTAGCGGATAGCTTCAGTCTCAACGAACGGATACTCTTGAAGTATCTTCTCGTGATAAAACTGTTTAGGACATTGCTCAAAGGCTTTTGCCTTGCTAAACGACCACGGCGCTATATTCACTCACAATCCCCATACGACTTGGCAGTACCACTTTCACAGTCAATGGGTAGCCCTGCCGCCCATGCCGGAACCTGACGCATACAATCTTCTATATATGCCTGTGCTTGATCTACCTCATCGTCGCGAACACATGCCACAATCGAGTCGTGAACCGTTAGCACAACGCGGTATCTCTTGCTGATTTGTAGCATCTGCTCACCAATTATGCAACGCGCTACCGCTTGGCACAGGTTCTCTGTCACCTTCCCACCGTAGATTCGCGTACGGCCTCGACGTGTCTTGTAGCTGTACTCCAGTCCGTTCTCGGTTTGTTCTGCTGATAAGTCGTTATACCGTAGCAACAACCCTGACGGTAATCTGACAGCGCGTTCCGATCCTAACACTTCCAACACACCAGCCTTACCTACCTGTACACTGTCGCCGTTGACCATCGCACGTATCATGTTCTGGCAGTTGCGCCACAGGTGGTTGATCTTCCAGTTCGACTCACGGTAGATGTTTATGATGCGACGAGCCTCGTCGAGTTCTACCTCAAATCCAAAGTTCTTAAGCTGTGCCTGAAACTTCACCGCGCCCATACCGTAGCCAGCGCCAAGGATGGTGGTTTTACCTACGAACCGTTGATCCTTGGTAACGTCCGCTTCGTCGCAACCATAGATCCTAGAAGCCATTTTCACGTAGACGTCTTCCCCTGCGTCAAACGCGGCGGTTAAATCATCCTGCTCTGCTAGCCAAGCTAACACCCGTGCCTCGATCTGTGCGCTGTCCGCATCAATCAGGCTGTATCCTTCGGGTGCAAGGATGCTCCGCTTTAACTTCTTACCATTTGGTCCACGACT
>Ga0213860_10000559_pt1 | contig 14865 bp, 10 predicted proteins | sample PICome_3_FD_160118 | JGI IMG/M metagenome (GOLD analysis project Ga0213860, IMG submission 160118) | Coastal seawater microbial communities near Pivers Island, North Carolina, United States - PICO550 | ecosystem: Environmental > Aquatic > Marine > Coastal | place: USA: North Carolina...
TCGCCACATCCAAGGCTTGCCCGTCGAAATCCTGCACGCTATCCTGGCGAACGACTTTGATGCTACTTTGCGAAGCACTCTTGTACACCACAGGGACTTGGCAAACGGTAAAGGCCAATGACCCCGCCTCCAATGCTAATTCCTGCTCCGTGCCTGTCACATCGCGGTAGTGGAACACTTGTCCTTCTGAAAGGAACTCCGATGTTTTCAAAATCTGAGGCGTGAAGTGCAATGCTCCGCCTGAAACGCGAACGCCCAGCTCTCCAAACCTGCTCAAAATATCTTCTTTCACCTGTCCGGTCATACCTGGCTGCTGCGCACCTTTCCCTCCTGGGGTGTGCGAATACGGATCCGTTGGGAAGGCACCATAAAGCTTAGGTGATTTATGGGCTCCAATACCCGCAAGGATCTCAAAGTAATGGTCAAACAATCGACCTACCAAAGCACCTTCGGCATCCTCATCCAAGGCGCGCTGGGTGTTCTCGTAAGCCGCCAACAACAGCTTCGACACCATGTGCCAATAGATCGAGCCCAGTCCTTCGTAGCCGAAGAAAGTCCCTGAACGACCGGTGAATGATTTATGATTAAACACCTCTTCGAAAATGGTGCTCAACAACTCTGTTTCGCGCTGTGCCAATGCCTGGTACTGCTCCGGCAATTCCGTCAACGCTGCTTTCAAGCTATCAACATTGTTGAAGGTTCCGTTAAAATGGTAGCTGCCATTGCAATCTTTGGTCACCACCTGACGGTTGCCCTCTGCGACCAATTCCTTTAGCAAATCACTCCGCTCCGCACGCGGCGTAGGAATGACATTTTTCGCCACAAAACGAGGCAACTCCTTATTAGGGTAGAGAATGTAGCTGTACTGATCTTCACGGAACAATGCACTGGCCTTCAACGCATCCAATACCGCCAAACTCTCAGCTGTATTCAAATACCCTGCACTCAAGACGGCCACCTGCCCTTCCAACATTTCTGCCAGGTAAGACACTGCAATACCATCTTCTTTTACCGTCATCAAGTTGTAAGCATGGTACAATCCATCTGCACGCTTGTTTGCGCGAATAGAATGCTCCAAATGCTCACGTGCCGTTTGAGAGAAGGACTTCACATCGGCGATGGAGAGTTCCACGAATTCGCCACTAAATCCTGCACCATAAATGCTCGCTCTATATTTTGCCGCCGCTTGACCCAAGGCATCCAAGACGCCTTTGCGATCTTGATTTGAAATAGATCCACTCAACAATTGGCGAGAAGATTCTAGGGCAGTTTTAACTTCAGTGTAGAAGGTGGCCAATTCCTTTGAAACGCTCACCTCAACTTCGTTACCTTCGACCAATTGCTCGAAGAATGCCAAGAATCTACGCAGGTAATACAAGGTCACCATCGACACCCCATTTCCTACCAATGCATTGTTCGCATCGTTCCATTCCGGACGTTGTGTGTTCAACCAAATTCCAGCTTCTGGAATGAAGTTCGAGAGCTTCGCCAACACTGTCGCTAGGATCTTCTCAATGAAGTTTACGTGGTGGATCTCCTGCTGCTGGTTTTGCAACAACGCACCGTCCACACCCATCTTCACACGCATTTCCTCAATGGCTTCATGCGCCGCCAAATCAAATTCAATGGTATCCTTTGGGTTGGCCAAGAGGTCCTCATACTTCTTAATCTTGTACGGCACATTTGCATATACAAAGCTCGCCTGACCAAAGTAAGAAGCTAATTTCTCTGGGTAGTACTTCTCGCTAAACTCCAAGAATTTCAGCAAGTAAATGATTTGGTGATCGCCCCAATACCCGATGTACGACCAAGGATTATCCGGCTCAATGGTTTCCCAATCAAAGCCATCCTTTGTAACTCGGTAAGGGTTATATCCATCAAAAGTCGATGCGTTCAAGAACTTGTGAATCATTCCCTCCATGAATTCTGGATAAGAATGCGCCAGCGCTTCCCAATTCTGGAAAATATCTCTCCAGTTTCCTTGATAATCCAAAATCTTGGAACCGTCTTCTTCGTTGCGTGTATTGATCGAGAACTTATTCCACGGACGCGATGGATCGCCGTGACGACGGCTAAATTTCAACGGCAAGTATTCAGTACACAATCGGACAAAATCAGCATCACCTGCATTCGCAGCCAACGTACGGATTTCGAATACATCAAAGACCTCAGGAAGGGCATTCAACTCCTTCTCAAATTTCTTCGCCACCGCTCCATTCGCCTTCATCATATACGGCACGAAGTCTTGCTTCTCAACGGTGTAATTCAAATCAAAAATCCCCCCGCGCATGATGTTGAACATCGTATTCGCGAAGTGACGATTATTGAGAATACTATCTTCTGTGAGTTGGAGGCCATCGGATGCCGCAACCAATTCTATCAAGTGCTTCGTCCCCGCCTCTACATCTTCACGAACAGCTGCAAAGAATGTATCACGGTCTTGCAAGCGAGACTTAGTCGCTGCCACGTCCGAAGGTCCCTGGTGCACATCCGCAACCAACGCCCAAGTCGCTTCACTATTCGTAGCAATAGTTAATTCTGATTGCACCAAGAAGGCACCCTTCTCAGCTTTCACATCTACCTCCTCTACCACTGGCTGTCCATTTCTGAACGCATCTAACTGACGAGAAGAAAGAAGCACTTTAGTTTGCGGCAATCCGTACGACCAAACCGTATTTGCTTTCAAAGCCTCAGAAGGCTCTGCACGGTCCACGATAATGGCGCTCAATGAGAAAATACCCAGTCCTGTATCTGTTTCCAGCTCACATTTTTTATAGGCATCCACCAAGTTGCTCGACGCATTTTGCAAGGCATCTTCAACGCCGTAGGGTAGAATATTTTGAATACCGTCCAACAAGGAAACGGCGACCTCACTATCGTTCAAGTTCTTCAGCACTGACTTTCTAACAAAGCCGAACTGATCGCTAGAATTCCACTCGTACGAGAAGCTGACGCCTAAATCGTGATTGATTTCTTCGAAGATGAGCTTATTGCCGTAAGAGTTCTTATACAGGTTTCGAGAGATTTGGTAAATGCCTTTAAGTCTATTTGAAAACGGCTCCCACAAACAGCGTTTCCCACCTTTCGTAATAATGAAGATGGATTTGCTACCTGTCGTCTCGAAAGACTCACTGATTTTGTCGTCTGTGTAATAGGGGAACAAAGAATAGTTGCTATTCTTTCTGCCTGCTGTCAATCCTCCCGTACTAGAGATGAACATCCAATGGTTCGAGGAGCTAACTACGCTCATAAAGAACGGACGCATCTGGTCGTAGTTCGCGATTTTATAAAACGATTCGCCGACAATGCTTACCGCCTCACCTTCTACGGCTGGTTGTCTTTGCTGTGCAGGAATGGATCCTAGATAAATATGATCGTGTTCAGTCATCTGTAAAAAAATCGCAGGGTTAGGGCACTGCGTAATTCAAAGTTGTGTCAATTATACATTTGTTTTGTTCTGGGAACCTTTTTGAGGAGGGAATCCCAATTTTCGGGCCGTCTTGACCAAAAAATCAAAGCCATTTGTAATCCTTTGATTTTCAACTGTATTCCGCATTTTTATTGAGCTTCAAGAGCCTTTTTTCTTGCGGCATGACAATATTAACAAACGTTTACTTGAGTCCGGCCGGACAATTGCAGGACATTATAGCGTTTTCGGGGGTTAAAGGGCAAGTATGCCTCTTTTTAGATCGAAAAAATCAGAGTATATTCAAACCTATAAAACTGACTTCCTATGCGTCGTAGCCACCTCCTATTTGCCACCCTTCTCTTTCTAATCTCAAACATCGCTTTTGGACAATGCGGTCAAAACTATGATCGCGACGTACGTCGGATTGTAAAGGCATCCGAGAAGCTGCCTCACGAAAAAACAAGGATTGTTTTTGCTGGAAGTTCCACCTTTCGACTATGGGACAACATGGCTGAAAGTTTCCCGGAATATGAGGTGGTCAATGCCGGCATCGGGGGTTCCTGTTTCGATGATCTGTACCGTTATAAAGAGCAACTCATTTCAGGCTCCGTTCCTGATATCCTCGTTATCTATGAAGGGGATAATGATATCGTACATGTAGAGGAAGATGGAAACTTAAGGCCTGTAAATGATATTCATATCAGATGCTTGGCACTTCTGAATTGGATCCAGAACACTCACCCTGATCTTCCTGTGTTTTTTCTCTCACCTAAACCATCGCCTTCTCGATGGGAACACCTAGCGAGATACAAGGCCATAAATAGTCAACTGCAAGGATTGGCCGAATCGTACAACTATCACTTCATAGACTGCTGGCCTTGGCTCACCGATAACAATGGACAAGTGGATCCAGCACTATTCATATTCGATAAACTTCATTTAAATGATAAAGGAAACGAACTTCTTGGCCGTTTTATGGCGGAAGTAATTCGTACTTCCTATCTCGACGAAGAATCACTTGATACCTTCGTCGACCACTGGCATGAAGCAGCCGCAAAAGGAGATTCTGCCGGCTATTTCGGAGCCTTTTACAGTGATGAAAGCATCTTCCAAGGTACTGACGGCGGTGAGTATTGGACCGCTGGAGCGTTTCGAACTTGGGCAGCACCGTATTTCCGAAGAGAAAGCGCTTGGACCTTCGAGGCCTTCGAACGCCATTGGTACAGAAAGGGAAATACTTTTTGGTTCAACGAGCGTCTGAATTCACCGCACATGGGCAAGTGCCGTGGCGTTGGTGTAGTTCGTTTAACAGGGGATGGTCTGAAAATAGACCACTACAGCTTGAGCTTTGAGGTTCCGAATGAAGTCGTTGGGGACTTGGTTCCGTTGGCCACACCTGAACGTATTGAGGTATTGAAGTACCAACAAGAATTGAACGATTTTTATACCGATTCTACTACGAGTCCTCTCAAACCTGAAGAGCGCACCACCTTCCACGGACATGAATTCTTCAGCTATAATCCGGAGATGGCCGTTGAGGCGAACATTGAAGTGCTCGAAAATGAACCGTGGTTTAATATGGCCACCAGTTCAGGGGTGAGTCGGGAATACCGCCGTTATGCCAAGGCGACCTTCGAACTGCGCGGACAAACATTAGAATTGTTCCTCTACCAAAGCAAGCGATTGATGGCAATGGAAGAATACAAGGACCACCTTTTCCTCCCTTTTATGGACAAAACTACAGGGGTGAGCACCTACGGTACGGGCCGATTCATGGACATCACAAAACCCGAAGGAAGCATCATGATCTTGGATTTTAATTATGCCTACAACCCCTATTGTGCCTACACCGACGGGTATTCATGCCCCATCACCCCTCAAGAAAACTACATCGATATTGAAGTAAACGCGGGAATCATGGGACCGGAAGGGCATTAATTTAACTCCCCGCTAAAGGACTGCCGAACACGCCAACGGCCAACTCCGCCCAAACCAAGGCCAAGGCAAGCACCACTATGATGCCCCATGCCCAGCGGCTTTGCTTGTTTTTAGCTTTTGTAAGCACAAAGTCTAGCACGAAACTGGTTCCACCCAGTAAAATGGCGGCGACGATGTAGTCGAATCCCGACCAATTTACTTCTTGAGAAAATTGGCTCCCAATAAATGGCACAAGCAACAGTGCACCTGAGCCGATGAGTAGGGTTTTAAGACGTTGAGTCATGGGTTTAGGTATTTAGTCCTGTAAACATAATCTTAAACATCGAAATGAATTGCAGCTATTTAGCTATCGCACCGACAATCCATACGAGGATAAAATCTGCTTGCGTGAATTTTCCTTAAGTCGAGGACTTCGGTCAAAAATTATTTAAATTTGAGACTAGCACCATGTATACCACATGAAAGTCGCTACCAATCTCACAAACACCTAAGTAATTCAGCAATGAAACGATACTTCCTTTACATCATTGTGATGATTCTTTTTTCATCGGGCCTAAGTGCTCAGATGAATGTTTCATCCGATAATATCAGTTCATATCGATGGGATGATTTACAGGAAGATTGGGTTTTAGTGGTAAATCAAAAAGAGTATTTTACAAGTTTTGAATTTGATGAAGACTTTACCTATTTCCTACATATTACATCAGATCAAACTTCTCGATATGATATTCTCTCGTCAGAATATGATGAGGAAAGGGAGTTATTCACTTACGATATTATAAGTGATGTAGGAAACGAATATTTCATGATCATCGACGCTACCGATGGTGAAATTTATTTTATCTCTTCCGATGACGAGCCATTTATGCTTGTTTATGGCCTTATTGCTGATGAGGGCGAAAGCAATCCAACTCCAGAATATTCAACTGGAACAGGGTTTGCAATTAGCAAGGCAGGACATGTAGCAACGAATTATCACGTAGTAGAAGATGCAGAGTACATTTCGGTAGCGGTTCCTGGACCCATGGGGTCAAAAAAACTAAGTGCAAAAGTCATTGTCTCCGATGAAAAAAATGACTTGGCAATTCTATTAATCAGTGATCCTGATTTCGATGGATTCGATCCAATACCTTATGGATTTCGGAATTCAGCAGTAAGTGTTGGTGAAGATGTTTTTGTATTGGGTTACCCCATGACAGAAACTATGGGTGAAGAGGTAAAATTGACTAATGGTATCGTCAACTCCAAAACCGGTTTTCAGGGGGATATTACTATGTATCAAATTTCAGCTCCTGTTCAACCCGGGAATTCTGGCGGGCCGTTATTTGATGAAGATGGCAATATCATCGGGGTCGTAAGCGCAAAGCATGAAGGTGCGGAAAATGTAAATTACGCAGTGAAGATTTCATACTTGAAGAGTCTCATAGATATTCTTCCACAACAAATTGCCTTAGAGGAGAACAATGGCTTGGCAGGAATGAAACTCAAGGACCAAATGAGTATCGTTTCAAATTTTACTTTTCTAATTTCTGTAAATGAAGATGTTTCACTTGACAGGGGTGTATCTAGCTCAGATTTTGATAGCGATAATAGCACAACAGGTGGCTTAGATAATAATTCGAGTTCCACAGAAGAAATAGCTGCTTATCACTACGAAAAAGCGCAAGAATACTTCGTAAACAATGATCATGTTACGGCTTTAAATCATGTTGATCAATGTATCGAGGCATTACCAAATTATTCGGCACCCTATTTCCTTAAGGGGTTTATCTATTACTACGGGATTAACAATTATGAAAAAGCTCGCGAGAATTTCACAATTACCCTTCAAATGGACGAACAGGACGACAATGCTTTTTTATACAGAGGTCTCGCGAACCGTAAACTATCTAAGGATATAGATGCAATCAAAGACTTTTCTCAAGCCATTGCTATTAATTCCGAAAATACTGATGCTTATTTTATGCGGGCAGTGATAAAATCTGGTTTGAGTGATGCTAGGGGCGCGTTGGCTGATTATGCTGAAATCATAAAAAGAGAAGCAAGTGCAACGCCCAATATCTACCAAATGGGAACAGTTTATAATAACTATGGTTATCAATTAATTCAAATGGACCGCGTCAAAGAAGCCTTGCCGTATCTAGACAAAGCGGTTGAGCTATCGCCTAATGAAAGTTATGTTTGGGGATCTAGAGGAGAATATCATTACAGAGTGGGAAATTATAAAGCATGTATACGAGATATGTTGAAATCCATTGAATTAGTCGATGAAACTCTCGCAATTAATTCTAATCCAGCATTGCCCTACTACCTCATAGGAATGTCCAAAATTCAATTAAAACAATATCGTGATGCATGCACGTATTTATCGAAAGCAGGTGAATTAGGAGAAGAACGTGCCTATGACGCTATGGCAAAACACTGTAATTAACTTTTTAATTAAACAGCGTGCTATGAATAATCCAGCTTTGATTAGGGCTGAATAATTTGAAGATAGTTTTTATCCAAAGTACCAAGTATGATCACAAAGATATTTGATAAGAATAATTTTGTAATTTGCTTTTAAACCATAATAACCTAATGAACACTCAAGAAGATCACTCAGTAAATTCAGAGGGAAACACAGGCTCATCCTCGGATGATACTAATACACCCATGGAGCCGAAGAACAAAAAGTCAATAAATCCGATTTTCTACGTCCTCGGTATTTTGGGTGTAGTCGGTGCCGGTATCCTTGTTGTTACGGGAATAATTTTAGGGGTTTATTTCTTCTGGCCCGAAGAAGATCCGTTTAGAAAACGCGAGGGTGAACAGCAAATATTTGTAAGCGCGCTAAATCTGCGTGAATACCCTGATGACGATGCCTACAAAATCGGAAGTTTTTCCACCGGTACACGCTTTATATATGATACGGAAGAAGAACCTATTTACAATTCCAATTTTACATGGAGAAAAGTGAACGTACTTCATCCGGTTTATGGCTGGGGGTCAGAAGACAAGCCGAACCCATATACTGGTTGGATGGCAACTGCTAGTTGTGGAATTCCGTGGGTCACTGATTCACTCAAAACACAGCAACTACAGCAGATATTTGATGACAACTCTTATATCACCTCTTCTTACAGACACAAATTAGTCGAGTACTTTATTCAAATGAACTATTTAGGCGAATGGATCATACCAGAAGGAAATGATAAAAGTTCATTCAAAACAGTCGTTTCGCGTAAGTATGGACTTTCTGAAAGAGACTGTGATGGAGATAGACAAAGAGATCTATTTGTAGTATTACGGAGTGTTCATAGTTATGATCAAAAGATTCTAATTATGTATCTAGACGGAAATGGAGACGCTCAAATACATTGGGACATGGATTTCCCTGGTGAAAATTTTGATATCAGCATCAATAGAAAAAACAAAGTCTATTTGAACAGACAAAATCCTTCTTCTGAAGCTAATTGGTATGGGGATGAAATATGGTTCGAAGATGATTCCTACTACATTTCTAACTATTGATCGGTTTAACACATTGCTAAAGATATACAGGCGGAAGAGATTATTCTTCCCATAGCAACAAATAGATCGCTCTCGTCCTGGAAATAATTTTCATATGGGACGGAAAAAGTACAACCGCCCCAATAGTTGCAGGAGCAATTGCACTCTACAAATCACTGCACCCTGATGCTGATAACGCGACCATCAAGAATAGATTAATCGCCACAGCAGATGCCGAAAGAGGTATTGGTATTGTAAGGTTGTTAAAAGCGTAAGAAAAGGACTGGAATCAAATTAACAAGATTGATCAGAAAGCTATTGAATGCTTTCTTCTATTGTATCCATTTCAATTCCTTCAACATATCTCTTTTTGATGTCAAAGATTCTATAAAATTGGGCGCCGTTAAATCCAGTAATTAGATCTTCAATAGTATCGTTTTGCAAGTAACAATCTAAGTAGCCTTGGGATAAAGGATAATATGACCAATGCCATTCTTCGGTTTCAAATCCGGTTCTGCCTTTATCCTTTGATGTATATGGTTGGAAGAATCCGAAATGATTTGCATTAGCATTCAGCCATTGATATACTTTGGCGCCCTCGCCCGACTGAAAATATTCACTGTTTAGACTGTTCAGATCTAGATCAGTACCCCAATGATGACGAGAGATACCAGGCATCGAGCTGTATCTGAGTATGTGATTAGCATTTTTTGAATCATCCATGGTACTTGAATTCTTCTCCCATTTTCGTTCCCAAATGCTTTTTTGAGAGTAGAATGACCTATAGCCTGATAAAATGTAAAGGTCAATACCCGATTTTTTCGCAGAGTCCGCCATTAACACAAAAGCCTTATACACTTGGGAATCTAAAAGAACTGTGTTCTTACCGTAAAGAGAGTCTACAGGCACAAAATCTCTTTCATTGGAGACCATTTGCCCTACCAGGAATTTAGCAGGAGGACAACAATTCTCTTCCTGACTGCAACCGAAAAGAACTAAGCAAAATAGAATTCTATGCAACCACTTCATTGGACAAGAAAAGTTCCCTAACCTTTGTGGTTAGGGGTTGATTTATTAATGTCCAAGATGTCTGCGAGCATCATTAATAAACTCATCAGACCTTAAATATTCTGTAATTTCAGTGACAAATTTACGACGTTGTAAAAACATATAAATCCACGGAAGAAAGAGAAGCATTCTCTCTATAATCCTTGCACCAATATTTGGGGTATAACCTTGTACATAGATATTGACATCATTATCTACCCAATTACCCACGGGTTGAACACGTGCGGCAATAAAAGCACTCATTCTAACCTTCACACTTAACGTTCTTTTGGTTACTTGGTATCCAACTGAGGAATATTTTGCTTCAAGAATTTCTGCAATATCATTCTTCTTAAGCTTCACTGGAAAATTGCGGATTTTTACTTTTCGTGACATTGTGTGTGTTTTTAAGTGTTACAATCTCTAATATACTTTAAAACTACGTGTATTCAACAAATGCTATTAATTGCCCATTAGCAAAAGGGTTAGCGTCGTATTTTATATAATTTAGATTTTCACAAATGACATTTATTCCTTACGCTCTGCCGGATATCACTTTTTTATTGTTCATTGAGGACTTAAAGATTTGGTAAGAGAACATTATTAAATGATCGTTAGTCAAATATTTTAAACTATTGACATATGCGCAAACGTTAATTTAAGCATTATGAGTACCAATAATCCTATCGCTAAAAAATTACAAAAGCTTAGATGGACGTTTTCAGTCCTATTGTTTTTCTCGGCTTTTACAGTCCATGCTCAATATGTGTGGAGCTCCGAAGATTATTCGAAATGGACATATGATACGTTCAGACAACACCCCCATTTTCATGATAAATTCTCACCAACTGACCCTGATTATTTACTCCTAAATGCTGCCGTATTCTATTTAACAAATGAGCAACGAGTTAAATATGGGGTTTACCCACTTCCTTATCATAAAAGTCTAGAAACTGCGGCCTATAACCATTCATTAAAAATGGCAACGCGTAACTTTTTTTCACATTCTAATAATCTTGACAATTCACGCAAATCAACGTCGGACCGAGCAATGCTGGCAGGGATATCTAATCCTCATCTAGCTGAAAATATAGCTTATCACTATGTTAGCGCCAATGATTCTTACATTGATATTGCCACAAAACTAATTGATCAATGGATGAATTCTCCAGGCCATCGTTCCAATATTCTTTCAACAAAGGGAAAACAAATGGGTGCCGGAACGTATTATCATGATGGTAGAATTTATGGTACACAAAATTTCCAATGGTACGAAAATATAAGACTTAGTTCCTCCCTTATTCGTGACCAGTTACCCTCTCCCATAAGAAATTCAACTGGTGATGGCATCACAATATTTACGACTCAAGGTACCAATACCGGTTCAAAAAAAGATATAGGTAAACCGTCGACAAATGAACTACAATCACTTAAGAATGAGATAGCTCGTCTTAATAAAACCATTAGTGATAAAAACAGGATCATAGCTGAATTCAAGAATACCAAGCCAAAGAGCACGAGCGCAAAAGGGACAATAATTAAAATGGGATTTTATGCATCTTACCCGGCAGGGTTAAACAATATAAGTGCAGGGTTTGATGAAAGACAAATTGGTCCTGGCGGAGAATTAATGATTGGTTCAAATGCATTTAATTCTAATAAAGAGAATATCACGGGACTTTCAATAAGGGCTAGTCAATTAACGCCTTATTCAACAATGCTTGCTGATTCAACACTCTCTGGTCCATTACAAAAAATTAATATTGAATTAACCTCGATCACTAAGAAATGGTTGGTTTTAAGCGCTGGAGCTTCTTACCGCTCAGCTTTTGAATCAAAAGATTTTACAATGAACCCTTCTGCAAGTATTGGCTTGTGCATTGGTCCCGAAACATGGAAAATCCAGATTTTCCAATACTTAGACATTTATTCATCCCTAAAGATTAGCTCGAGTTCTTCCATAGGGTTTTCCTTACAATTATAAATCTTCACAGAACTATTGGAAGTATCCTTAAGATATTATCAAAACTTATTTAAGTTAATAGCTTTGTTTTCAATAACTTAGCAATTATGAAACGATATACACTCCTTCTTCTTTTTCCAATCTTATTTTATTCATGTTCAAAAAGTGATTCGAACGGACAGAACAATGGCCACCGTATGTTGCTTATTGGAAATAGTTTTTTCAAACCTTATGCCAACCATTTAGATGATGTTGCTGCTGACGCAGGATATACAGAGCATAACAGCACGCTTGTTTTCCGTGGAGGAGAAAATGGTTGGGCCATCAGTTTCTGGAATGATTCTACCAGTGCGGCTCACCAAGAAATTAAAGCAGCCTTTGACGCGGGGGGAATTGAATACTTCGGTATGACTTCTGGATCTTCTCCAAACAACAGAACCGAAGGATTCAGTGAATGGATTGCCTACGGATTGCAGCAAAATCCAGATATGAAAGTATTCATTTCAATTCCACCAATAGACTTCCCAGCAAACTGGAACGATACTGCTCAATACTATGGATTCAACTCTATTGAGTTATTCTACGACTATATGGTTAATACCATCATACATAAGACCGTAGTGGACCCGTTAAGAACTCAGTTTCCTAATACAAGCATTTTTACCATTCCTACTGGATGGGCGGCTCTAAATTTATACAGCTTAAAAGAGGATGGACAGCTGTTAGATAGCATCAACTATTTTGGGCCACAGGCCACCTCGCTTTTTACAGATGCCAAGGGACATCAGGGTCTAATCATTGTTGAAGCGGGCACATTGATGTGGATGAAAGGTATTTATCAAATTGATTTAGGGACCAATTCTTATCAAACAGGTTTTAATACTGATCTTCACGGACTCGCTGATCAAATCATGAATGATCATGACCCCAATTATAAGCAGTGACACAAAAGAGTACTACGTTGCATCAATGTCATTAACTGATCATAGTCCTAAGTCGTTTCAATAATATTTAACAAAGTAGAAAACGATTTCGGTCAATAATCACCTCAAGTAAGCGATTTGTGTTAGAAAGCCACCTTATAAGGTTTCATAGCTAGAGCCACCGACAATTGTTTGATCAGTTCCTTCTGGGGTAAATGTAAATTTGGCGGATAAATAGGTTTTCGGTAGGTTTTTGTTTTCTGCGTTAATATTAAATACAATCTTATCAGCTATTCCATCTTCAAAATTATCCTCAGTAAACTCAAATTCACCAGAAGCTACCAATGTTCCTAGACCGTATGTATCGGTATCTGTGTATTTTACATTGTCCGATAAATTCCAATTATATATCTCTACAAGCATTTTGCCACGAGTTCTTTCATAACCATAGCCCTCCATGAAGGCACACGAAGCCTTATAACCATCGGCGATTAATATCACTTCACCTAGTACAATTTTATCTGGAATCAAAGCCGGAGGAACTATTTCACTTTGCGTGGATAATTCATTGCCTGGATTACTTGACTTTTTTTCAGCACAAGAACTTATTGTTAAAAGTAATACTGAGCCAACTATACAAAAGATAGATTTCTTAAACATAAGGAGAGTTTTCATAAATAAAAAAATCAATTTAATAATGAGTAAGGTATAATTTGTTTGAATGAATAAAATGCTAAAAAATCAAAAATTTAGTATTTTAAAGAGCATAGAGTCACTCTAAATAAGTTGATTTTCACAGTTTTATGTTTTTTCGTTACCTTGAGAGGGAACAAAACAAAACACTCATGAAAAATTTCAAAACAATCTTAATTGTGACATTAATTCTTGATGTCCTACAGTACATCCCTCTTATTATTGCTAAGACGGGCGGAGCAATGCAAGAGCAAATGATTAGCGACTTGGGTATTGAAGGTCTTGCGGACAGTGCTGCTGGACTGCAAGTTCTAGACGTGATGCTTTATATCTTCGGATTTATAATGGCAGGGACAATTGCAGCAGTTATTTACTCATTAACGCTAAAAACCCTGGAGGGACTCAAAGCTGCAACTTTTGTTTTATTTATTATCCATTTATTTTGGACGCTTCCAGATTTTGTGACGCTCTTATCTGGAGGATCACAACATCCGCCAATAATATTTATGGTTCTAACTTTAATTCCAATAATTGGACTTTTATATGTCTCGAGAAATGGAATATTAAAGTCTTAATCAATGAAAGAATAAAATCCCGAGGTACAACCTCGGGATTTTTCTTTTAAATATTCCCTCACACAAAATAAAAAGCCCTGATGCCTATGCATCAGGGCTTTTCCTTGTAGAGATTTTGGAGATAAGGTCGAAGCATAAATAACACTAATGAAAATTATCCTAAGTTCTTTGTCTTACTTGTTTTGCCCAAGCCTTACAATTATAGACCCTCCTCAATCTAATTTGTTGACGTATCTTAAAGCAAATCCAATCGAAGATCCGGATATCTACTATATACAAATCGGTATTGTGTGATTTTCATAAAACAAGGCAATGAAAGAAAATATTAATATCGCCGTCTTAATTGACGGTGACAACATACCATCAGCGAATGTCAAGGAGATGATGGAAGAGATTGCCAAATATGGCAACCCTACTTTGAAAAGAATATATGGAGATTGGACACGGCCTGGATTAAACAAATGGAAGAATCTATTATTGGAAAATGCAATAACGCCCATTCAGCAATATGGCTATACTACGGGCAAGAATGCAACCGATTCCGCAATGATTATTGATGCCATGGACATACTCTACAGTGAGAAAGTTGATGGCTTTTGTTTGGTTTCCAGTGACAGCGATTTTACCAAACTGGCAACCAGACTGAGAGAAGCAGGCATGCTAGTACTGGGCATTGGAGAGAAGAAAACACCTAATCCATTTATCGTTGCATGTGATAAGTTTATTTACATTGAGATTCTCAGGAAACAGTCGGAAGGAAAAACGGATATTAGAGAACCCGCTAAATCTTCGGTGGACAAAATCACCAACAAAGAGATCAATTTA
>Ga0213860_10000560_pt1 | contig 14844 bp, 11 predicted proteins | sample PICome_3_FD_160118 | JGI IMG/M metagenome (GOLD analysis project Ga0213860, IMG submission 160118) | Coastal seawater microbial communities near Pivers Island, North Carolina, United States - PICO550 | ecosystem: Environmental > Aquatic > Marine > Coastal | place: USA: North Carolina...
TGGCAGAAGCCCTTTTTCTGGGTTGGGAGCAAGCCATCATTAGAATGAAATCATTAATAAGGCAATCATTATGATTTTTGGTATTGGGACAGATCTCGTTGAAATACAACGTATTGAGAAAATATTTAGCAAATTTAATAATCGGTTTGCAAAAAAAATTCTATCCAAAAAAGAATTTGAAGCGTTTGAGATAAGTAGCACCCCGGCTCATTTTTTGGCAAAAAGATTTGCAGCTAAGGAGGCAGTTGCCAAAGCCTTAGGATTAGGTTTTAGAGATCCTATTAGTTTTCATGGAATTGAGGTGGATCACAATCATCTTGGAGCTCCTTTTTTCAAATTTAATGCCGAGATATCAAAATTTTTAGATCAAAAAAAAATTAACAAATGTCACTTAAGTATTTCCGACGAAAAAAATATCGCTAGCGCATTTGTTGTTCTCGAAGCTTGAAGATGATATCCGAAAAGTTTCTCAGCCTTAAAAATTTAATTGGAGAGAAAAAGCAAAAAAAACTATCTGATAGTCACGTATGTTTAATTGGGCTTGGAGGTGTTGGTTCTTGGGTTGCGGAAGCGCTGGCTAGAAGTGGAATGGGTAAATTAACCCTCATTGATATGGACCATATTGTGGCTTCTAATATCAACAGACAGGTCCAGGCAACAGAATTAAATATTGGTCAGTCAAAACTTCAGGCACTTAGTGATCGAATTCATAAGATTAACTCTGATTGCGAATTAACCTTAATTGACGAATTTTTGTCTGTTGATAATTTATCTGATTTGATACGCAAAGATTATGACGTAGTGATTGATGCTATTGATCAAGTCAAAGTCAAATGTGCGTTAGTTGATTACTGTACATTCAATAAAATAAACCTTGTTATTTCTGGCTCTGCTGGTGGAAGACTTCATCCAGAAAAAATTAAAATAAAAGATTTATTAGATACCTATGGTGATCCATTGCTTGCAAAAGTAAGAAAAGAGTTTAAAAAAAAACACTCAGATAAGAAAAAATCCAAGGTGACGGCGATCTTTTCAGATGAGCAGATTGTAAAGCCTCAACATTGCGACAATGTTGAAAGTAACCTCAATTGTGCAGGTTATGGATCTTCTGTAATGGTGACTGCGGCGATGGGATTTTATTTGGCCTCAGAAGCTCAAAAAATTATTTTAAAAACTTGAAATAATTCAATTTAACCCCATTTAATTTCTTTATTAACAATTACTATCAATAACTTATGGCTAAATCAGAAAAACTTAATTTTCAAACAGAAGTAAAACAATTATTAAATCTTATGATTCATTCTCTCTACAGTAACAAGGAGATTGCAATTAGGGAGTTGATATCTAATGCCAGTGACGCCACTGATAAATTGCGATTTGAGGCATTAGATAACGATAAGCTGTATGAAGGAGATTCTGACCTCAAGGTTATTGTTGATTTTGATTCGAAAGCAAACACATTAACAATTGCTGACAATGGTATCGGCATGGATCGTGATGACTTAGTTAATAACCTAGGGACCATTGCACGCTCGGGTACGAAAGAGTTTTTAGCCAACATGTCAGGGGATAATAAAAAAGATGCAAACTTGATTGGTCAGTTTGGCGTAGGTTTTTACTCTTCTTTTATTATCGCCAAAGAAGTCACTGTTGAAACCAGAAAAGCTGGGAATTCCAAAGCCTATAGTTGGTCATCGCAAGCAGATGGTGAATTTACAATTCAAGAGATAGCAAAAGAATCTAGAGGTACCGTAATTATTCTTAAATTAAAGGATGATGAGAAGGAATTTACAGATGCGTGGCGACTTCAATCGATTATAAGGAAATATTCTGATCATATATCCATTCCAATTCAGATGTATAAAACTGAAATGAAAAAAGATGAATTGGTGAAATTAGAAGAATTAGAAACTATTAATAATACGAATGCAATTTGGACGAGAGCCAAAAGCGAAATTAAACAAAAAGAGTATGAAGAGTTTTATAAGTCCTTGACCTACGACTCAGAAGAACCTTTGGCTTGCTATCACAATCGGGTTGAAGGGAAAACAGAATACACTTCTTTACTATACATTCCTAAAAAAGCTCCATTTGATTTATATGATCGTGAAAACAATAATTCCATCAAGCTTTATGTTCGTAAAGTTTTTGTTATGGATGCAAATGAAAAATTGATACCCCAATATCTACGATTTGTAAAAGGTGTAATTGATTCCCAAGATTTATCCTTAAATGTATCAAGAGAAATCCTGCAAGACTCACCTCTGGTGGATTCAATAAAGTTAGGGGTGACTAAAAGAGTGATCTCATCTCTACAAACAATGTCTGAAAAAGAGCCGGAAAAATATCAAAGCTTTTGGAATGAGTTTGGTAAAGTTTTAAAAGAAGGTCCTGCAGAGGATTTTGCAAACAAAGAGAGCATTGCTAAGCTGCTTCGATTTGCATCATCCAACTCTGATGAGCAATCTGTGAGTTTTGAAAGTTACATTAAAAATATGCCAAAAGAGCAAGAGTCGATTTACTACATTACTGCTGACTCTCATCAAGCGGCAAAAAATAGCCCGCATTTAGAAATTTTTAAGCAAAAAAATATTGAAGTACTGCTGCTGAGTGATCGTGTGGACGAGTGGTTAGTCTCTAGCTTACATGAATTTAATGGTAAAAAGCTTCAATCGATTGCTAAAGGGGACCTTGATCTTGGTAAATTGGATACCGAGGAACAAAAGGCAGAGAAAGAAAAAATTGAGAAAGAGGCTAAAAGTATTATTGAAAAAATCAAGAAATCTCTTGGGGATAAGGTCAAAGAAGTGAAAGTAACGCATCGATTAACAAATTCTCCAGCGTGTTTGGTTGTTGGTGAGCATGATATTTCAGGTAATTTGGAACGTATTTTAAAAGCAGCTGGACAAAGTACACCAGAAAATAAACCTATTTTAGAAATCAACCCTAACCATGAGTTGATTAAAAAAATTGAAAAAGTTGAAGAAAATCAATTATTTAACGATTATGCATCGGTTATTTTTGACCAAGCAATTTTAGCTGAAGGTGGTCAATTAGATGATCCAATTGGGTATGTAAACAAGATCAATAAATTCATTTCTCGATGATTTTAGATCTTGTTACAAATTATTTACAATAAATAATAAAGAAATAGAGAAAAAGTGTTTGACAAGGGTATTTTAAACCTGATATAGTTTCGCTTCTTTGGCACTACTGGTGTCAAAATCACTCAAAAAATTAAATAATTTGGTGGTGATTTATTCGATCGCGGGGTGGAGCAGTCTGGCAGCTCGTCGGGCTCATAACCCGAAGGTCACAGGTTCAAATCCTGTCCCCGCAACCAATCGAAATGATCTTTAACAATATGCAACTGATAAGTGTGGGTACTTATTGAACGAGGCAGTGATTGTTTACAATCACACTCAAAAAATATAGTGCTTACACACAAATTTGTGAACAAGACCACATTAGCTTTTAGCTAATTAACCTTGTGAATGAATTTGAGTTTTTATAAAGCACAAAGCGATTTATCTAACTTTCCTTCGGGAAAGTATAGTAATAAACAAGATTAAACTGAAGAGTTTGATCCTGGCTCAGATTGAACGCTGGCGGGATGCTTTACACATGCAAGTCGAACGGCAGCATAGAGAGCTTGCTCTCTGATGGCGAGTGGCGAACGGGTGAGTAATATATCGGAACGTGCCCAGTAATGGGGAATAACTAGCCGAAAGGTTAGCTAATACCGCATACGACCTACGGGTGAAAGCAGGGGATCTTAGGACCTTGCGTTATTGGAGCGGCCGATATCTGATTAGCTTGTTGGTGGGGTAAAAGCCTACCAAGGCAACGATCAGTAGCTGGTCTGAGAGGACGATCAGCCACACTGGAACTGAGACACGGTCCAGACTCCTACGGGAGGCAGCAGTGGGGAATTTTGGACAATGGGGGAAACCCTGATCCAGCCATCCCGCGTGAGTGAAGAAGGCCTTCGGGTTGTAAAGCTCTTTCGAAAGTGAAGAAAACTTATTTCGTAATATGTTATAAGTATGACGGTAACTTTAGAAGAAGCACCGGCTAACTACGTGCCAGCAGCCGCGGTAATACGTAGGGTGCGAGCGTTAATCGGAATTACTGGGCGTAAAGCGTGCGCAGGCGGTTTTGTAAGTCAGATGTGAAATCCCCGAGCTTAACTTGGGAACTGCGTTTGAAACTACAAGACTAGAGTGTGTCAGAGGGGGGTAGAATTCCACGTGTAGCAGTGAAATGCGTAGAGATGTGGAGGAATACCAATGGCGAAGGCAGCCCCCTGGGATAACACTGACGCTCATGCACGAAAGCGTGGGGAGCGAACAGGATTAGATACCCTGGTAGTCCACGCCCTAAACGATGTCAACTAGTTGTTGGTGGAGTAAGATCCATGAGTAACGTAGCTAACGCGTGAAGTTGACCGCCTGGGGAGTACGGTCGCAAGATTAAAACTCAAAGGAATTGACGGGGGCCCGCACAAGCGGTGGATTATGTGGATTAATTCGATGCAACGCGAAAAACCTTACCTGGCCTTGACATGTACCGAATTTAGCAGAGATGCTTTAGTGCTCGTAAGAGAACGGTAACACAGGTGCTGCATGGCTGTCGTCAGCTCGTGTCGTGAGATGTTGGGTTAAGTCCCGCAACGAGCGCAACCCTTGCCATTAATTGCCATCATTTAGTTGGGCACTTTAATGGGACTGCCGGTGACAAACCGGAGGAAGGTGGGGATGACGTCAAGTCCTCATGGCCCTTATGGCCAGGGCTTCACACGTAATACAATGGTCGGTACAGAGGGCTGCTAACCCGCGAGGGGGTGCTAATCTCAGAAAACCGATCGTAGTCCGGATTGTTGTCTGCAACTCGACAGCATGAAGTCGGAATCGCTAGTAATCGCGGATCAGAATGTCGCGGTGAATACGTTCCCGGGCCTTGTACACACCGCCCGTCACACCATGGGAGTGGGTTTTACCAGAAGTAGTTAGTCTGACCGTAAGGGGGACGATTACCACGGTAGGATTCATGACTGGGGTGAAGTCGTAACAAGGTAGCCGTATCGGAAGGTGCGGCTGGATCACCTCCTTTCTAGAGAATCCTCTTCTTTAAGTATTCACACTTATCAGTTGTTAAGCGATCAAAGATAAATTGGCCCTATCGAGAGGGGTCTGTAGCTCAGCTGGTTAGAGCACCGTCTTGATAAGGCGGGGGTCGTTGGTTCGAGCCCAACCAGACCCACCAATTATTATATTTTGGGGGATTAGCTCAGCTGGGAGAGCACCTGCTTTGCAAGCAGGGGGTCGTCGGTTCGATCCCGTCATCCTCCACCATTTTCTTTGTATTAGAAGTTATACTCAAGAGCGTTTTGTGTTCTTGAGTCTAGCTTTTAAAGCTAGTATGTTCTTTAACAATTTGGAAGAAGTAAGACTTGAAATCATAAGATTGTGATGAGATTATGATTTCATTGGGTAAGATTGTAGTAATCAAACTTTTTTAACACTGAGATTTGTAGTTATTCTATAAATTGAGTTTTATTAAAAGTTGCTTTAGAAAAAATAAATCTTATAACTGAGAAATTTAGGTTTTAATGTTATAGGATCAAGTGAATAAGTGCATATGGCGGATGCCTTGGCGATTACAGGCGATGAAGGACGCGATAGTCTGCGAAAATTCTCGGGGAGTTGGCAAATAAACTTTGATCCGGGAGTGTCCGAATGGGGAAACCCACCCTTTTAGGGTATCCATCTCTGAATACATAGGAGATGTGAAGCGAACCGAGTGAACTGAAACATCTAAGTAACTCGAGGAAAAGAAATCAACCGAGATTCCGGAAGTAGTGGCGAGCGAAACCGGAACAGCCTGTTACTTTTAGCTTGCGCGTTAGTAAAATGGAATGGAAAGTCCAGCCGTAGAGGGTGATAGCCCCGTATACGAAAGCCCGCAAGTGGAACTAGGGTAACGACAAGTAGGACGGGACACGTGAAATCTTGTCTGAACATGGGGGGACCATCCTCCAAGGCTAAATACTCGTAATCGACCGATAGTGAACTAGTACCGTGAGGGAAAGGTGAAAAGAACCCCGGGAGGGGAGTGAAATAGATTCTGAAATCATATGCATACAAACAGTAGGAGCCCTTCGGGGTGACTGCGTACCTTTTGTATAATGGGTCAGCGACTTACATTCAGTAGCAAGCTTAACCGATAGGGGAGGCGTAGCGAAAGCGAGTCCTAATAGGGCGTCTTAAGTTACTGGGTGTAGACCCGAAACCAAGTGATCTATCCATGGCCAGGATGAAGGTGCGGTAACACGTACTGGAGGTCCGAACCCACAAATGTTGAAAAATTTGGGGATGAGCTGTGGATAGGGGTGAAAGGCTAAACAAACTTGGAGATAGCTGGTTCTCTCCGAAAACTATTTAGGTAGTGCCTCGTGTATAACTGCTGGGGGTAGAGCACTGTTATGGCTAGGGGGCTCATAAGAGCTTACCAAACCATTGCAAACTCCGAATACCGGCAAGTTCAATCACGGGAGACAGACATCGGGTGCTAACGTCCGGTGTCGAAAGGGAAACAACCCAGACCACCAGCTAAGGTCCCTAATGATGTGCTAAGTGGTAAACGAAGTGAGAAGGCACAGACAGCCAGGAGGTTGGCTTAGAAGCAGCCACCCTTTAAAGAAAGCGTAATAGCTCACTGGTCGAGTCGTCTCGCGCGGAAGATGTAACGGGGCTAAGCACATAACCGAAGCTGTGGATGCATATTTATATGCATGGTAGGAGAGCGTTCTGTAGGCCTGCGAAGGTGTTCCGTGAGGAATGCTGGAGGTATCAGAAGTGCGAATGCTGACATGAGTAGCGATAAAGTGTGTGAAAGGCACACTCGCCGAAAGCCCAAGGTTTCCTGTGCAACGTTAATCGGCGCAGGGTGAGTCGGCCCCTAAGGTGAGGCAGAAATGCGTAACCGATGGGAAACAGATTAATATTTCTGTACTTCAATTTAATGCGATGTGGGGACGGAGAAGGTTAGGTCAGCCTAGTGACGGATATCTAGGTTTAAGCGTGTAGGTAGATTCTTTAGGCAAATCCGGAGAGTCAATACCAAGGCGTGATGACGAGTGAACTTTTGTTCATGAAGTGATTGATACCATGCTTCCAAGAAAAGCCACTAAGCTTCAGTTAAATTGAAACCGTACCGCAAACCAACACAGGTGGGCAGGATGAGAATTCTAAGGCGCTTGAGAGAACTCTGGAGAAGGAACTCGGCAAATTAGTACCGTAACTTCGGGATAAGGTACGCCCTAGTAGGTTGAAACATTTTACATGTGTAGGCCGACGGGGTTGCAGTGAATAGGTGGCTGCGACTGTTTAATAAAAACATAGCACTGTGCAAACACGAAAGTGGACGTATACGGTGTGACGCCTGCCCGGTGCCGGAAGGTTAAATGATGGGGTGCAAGCTCTTGATTGAAGCCCCGGTAAACGGCGGCCGTAACTATAACGGTCCTAAGGTAGCGAAATTCCTTGTCGGGTAAGTTCCGACCCGCACGAATGGCGTAACGATGGCCACACTGTCTCCTCTAGAGACTCAGCGAAGTTGAAATGGTTGTGAAGATGCAATCTACCCGCGGTTAGACGGAAAGACCCCATGAACCTTTACTATAGCTTTACATTGGACTTTGACAAGATCTGTGTAGGATAGGTGGGAGACTTTGAAGCGCAGTCGCCAGATTGCGTGGAGTCACCCTTGAAATACCACCCTGATGTTGTTGAAGTTCTAACCCAGATCCCTTATCGGGATCGGGGACCGTGTATGGTGGGTAGTTTGACTGGGGCGGTCTCCTCCCAAAGAGTAACGGAGGAGTGCGAAGGTAACCTAGGTACGGTCGGAAATCGTACTTTTAGTGCAATGGCATAAGGTTGCTTGACTGCGAGACGGACAGGTCGAGCAGGTGCGAAAGCAGGTCATAGTGATCCGGTGGTTCTGTATGGAAGGGCCATCGCTCAACGGATAAAAGGTACTCTGGGGATAACAGGCTGATTCCTCCCAAGAGTTCATATCGACGGGGGAGTTTGGCACCTCGATGTCGGCTCATCACATCCTGGGGCTGTAGTCGGTCCCAAGGGTATGGCTGTTCGCCATTTAAAGTGGTACGTGAGCTGGGTTTAAAACGTCGTGAGACAGTTTGGTCCCTATCTGCCGTGGGCGTTGGAAGTTTGAAGGGGGCTGTTCCTAGTACGAGAGGACCGGAATGGACAGATCTCTGGTGGACCGGTTGTTACGCCAGTAGCATAGCCGGGTAGCTAAATCTGGAAAAGATAAACGCTGAAAGCATCTAAGCGTGAAACTTGCCTTAAGATAAGACTTCCCTTGCACTTTAAGTGCACTCAAGAGTCGTTCTAGACCAGGACGTTGATAGGTCAGATGTGGAAGTGCAGTAATGCATGAAGCTAACTGATACTAATTGCTCGTGAGGCTTGATCCTATAACTTTAAATCTTAAAGTTGTCGATCTAAAGCACTACAATTTACAACTTACTTCTTTCTTTTGTTAAATACATCAAATAGATTCGAGCCTTATGGCTTAACAGTTTGTTTGGCGGACATAGCGAGTTGGAACCACTCCTTCCCATTTCGAACAGGACAGTGAAACGATTCAGCGCCGATAATAGTGTGATCTTTTTCATGCGAATGTAGGACACCGCCAAACTTTTATATATAAAAAAACCCAAACGTTTGTTTGGGTTTTTTTTTGTTTAAAATAAGATTACTTTTGCCAGTTATCCCTGAGTGTTGCGGTTCGGTTAAAGATGATTTCATCTGCATTACTATCTGGATCAACAATATAGTAACCATGACGTTCAAATTGAAATTGCTCCCCTGTTTTGACATCTGAAATACTTTCTTCACAATACGCAGATTTCGTTTCTATCGAAGATTGATTAATATCATCAAGGAAATTATCTAATTCATTAGGGTTTTCAGATAAAAATAAACGATCATAGTTTCTAATGGTGATTTGTTTAGAAAACTTTGTCGATAACCAATGAATATTGCCCTTTACTTTGACTGCATCACTACCCGCGGACCCAGATTTTGTTTCTGGAAAATATTTACATAAAACAGTAGATACATTTCCACTGACATCAAGCTCGTAACTTGTACATTCAATAACGAAACCATACCTCAAGCGTACTTTATTTCCAGGAAATAACCTAAAGTACTTGGGTGGTGGATTAATTTCAAAATCTTCACCCTCAATCCATAACTCTTTAGTTAATTTAACTTCTCTAATCCCTTCTTCAGGTTTCTGTGGATGGTTCGGCACAGTACAAATTTCAGTATGATTTTCATCAAAATTTTCAATAATCAATTTAATAGGATTTAGAACTGCAATTTTACGATTACATTCCTGATTTAAAACTTCACGCATTGAGTCCTCAAAGTTTTGATAATCAATTATTGAGTCAGACTTTGATACCCCAATTCGGTCCATAAATAATTTAAATCCTTTTGGATGATATCCTCTGCGTTTTGCCCCAACTAAAGTTGGCATCCTTGGGTCATCCCAGCCATTCACATAGTTATCTTCAACTAATTGAATAAGTTTGCGTTTTGATAGAACAACATGACTTAAATTTAAGCGGGAAAACTCATGCTGTTTTGGTAATGGTTTATCAAAAAATTTAAATTCTGCTAATTTTTTTAACACCCATTCATAAAATGGTCTTTGATCTTCAAATTCTAGGGTACAGATTGAGTGTGTTATTTTTTCTAAAGCATCTTCAATGGGGTGAGCAAATGTATACATTGGATATATACACCACTTATCTCCAGTATTATGGTGGGGTACATGTCGAATTCGATATATAGCAGGGTCCCTAAGATTGATATTTGGAGAGGCCATATTAATTTTTGCTCTTAATATCATTTCTCCGTCTTGATATTGACCATTTTTCATTTCCTCAAAGAGCTTTAAGTTTTCTTCAATGGATTGGTTTCTAAATGGTGAATCCCGACCAGGCTCTGTTAAGCTTCCACGATTATTACGTATCTCTTCGGCTGTTTGTTTATCAACGTAAGCTAAACCTGCATTAATTAAAACTTTTGCTGCCTCATACATGTAGTCAAAGTAATTACTTGCGTAATAAAGGTTATTTTCATGCTCATCTTGGAATTGATAGCCAAGCCAATGCACGCTATCGATAATACTTTTTACATATTCTTCATTTTCTTTTTCAGGATTAGTATCATCAAAACGAAGATGACAACGTCCACCAAAATCCGCAGCAAGAGAAAAATTTAAAATAATACTTTTTGCGTGACCAAAATGGAGATAACCATTAGGCTCAGGTGGAAATCTTGTTCTTATTTTAGCAGTATCAATCGGTGCATCTTTATGAGAGTATTCAGGTCCAGGGAGACCGGACCATTTTTTTTCATTATAAAGATTAGCCTCTAGATTTTTTTCAATTATATTTCGAATAAAATTTGTTGGAACTGTATTATTATTTTCATTGCTCATGATGCGTTATTTTACACGTTTTATAAATTTTTAACTTAGCGCATGCTATGATTTATTTGTATGAAAAAGTACGACCTTCCATTTAAAGCGCTCCATATATTATCTGATGGCAACTTCCATTCTGGAGAAAAAATTGCTGCTGAAATTGGATGCTCAAGAGTGACTGTCTGGAAAAGTATTTCCGAATTAAAAACTCTTGGAATAAATATTTTTTCAGTAAAAAAAAAGGGTTACCGTCTTCCAAAAAAAATATCTTTTTTAAATGCTGAAAATATACAAAGAGAACTTGGTGAGCTTAACCAGTTTGTCAATTTAGAATTAATAAATGTTACCGATTCCACAAATAAATATTTAAACTCCTCAGCGACTATAAAGCCCCATGCATCGGTTGTAATAGCCAATATTCAAACCAAAGGTAAAGGTCGTCGAGGTCGATCCTGGCAGACATCAGTAGGTGAATCTTTAGCGATGTCTCTTTTATGGAAATTTGATAAGGGGGCGTCAGGGTTGTCAGGTTTAAGTTTGGTTATTGGCGTTGCTATTCAAAGATTGATGAAAAAAATAGGGATTAACAATTCCTTTTTGAAATGGCCAAATGACCTTTTAATTTTGGAGGATGATGCATATTTTAAACTCGCTGGTGTTTTAATAGAGTTGCAAGGTGACCTTGAAAGTCGCTGTTCAGCAGTGATTGGAGTAGGTATAAATTATGATTTATCAAATGATATTATTAAAAATATTGATCAACCAGTAACGAATATAAAAAAATATTTAAATAGTGATATAGATTTAAATCAGTTGTCGGCAATGTTAATTAGAGAAATCATTGGCTCTTTATCAGAATTTGAGAGTAATGGATTTTCATCAATTAGAGAAGAGTGGTTGCTTTACAATGCATTTAAAGACAAAACAATAAGCTTTATTAAGAGCAGTGGAGAGATAATTACTGGCCAAATTGTTGATATAGAAACTGATGGCGCACTAAAAATTTTGCAAAATAATGGAATGCATGAAATATTAATCAGTGGTGAAGTTAGTCAACAGAAAATAAATTTTGACGCCACCTAGACTCACAATTCCATCTTGCATTACATTTTTGTAATTGCAGGCACATTAGGCTCGCTATTTTTTGTAGCAATCTCACCGTTACCGTTTTAACCACAACTTCATGTATTATATTTATGAAACGAGCCTAAGTAACGTTAAAATTAACTCTCTTAAATTTACATTACTCCTTATTAATTTAAATAGCAAATTATGACTTTAGTGCGAATATCAAAATTATTATCCAGCCAAGGTATATGTTCCCGTCGGGAGGCTGATCATTTTATTGAATTGGGCTTTGTGTATGTGGATGGTATCAAAATAACGGAGCTTGGTGCCAAGGCTGACCCAAAGCAAAAAATTGAATTAAGAGGCGAGGGACATAGGCTTCAAAAAAGTAAAAAAACCATTTTATTAAATAAACCCATTGGTTTTGTCTCTCATGCGGATGATGAAGGAAAATATAAATCCTCGCTCTCTTTAATTTTAAAAGAAAATTTTTTTGGAGAAGAAAAATTAGATAAACTTTCTTTTAAGCTGGCCCCAGCTGGAAGGCTTGATATAGATTCAACAGGACTATTGATTCTCACTGAGGATGGCGTTATTGCAAAAAAAATCATCCAGGAAGACAGTGATATAGAAAAAGAATATCTCGTGAGGGTTATTGGCAATTTAATTCCAAACGGATTAAAGTTATTAAACCATGGCTTATCTTTAGATAATAAACCATTGAAAAAAGCGATTGTTTCCTGGATAAATGAGGACCAACTCAAATTTATTTTAAAAGAAGGAAAAAAAAGACAAATTAGAAGAATGTGTGCGATGGTCGGTTTGAAGGTTGTTGGTCTCAAAAGGGTAAGGATTGGGAAGGTGAGGCTATCTAATTTGCCGATAGGGAAGTGGCGTTTTCTTAAAGAAAACGAATCTTTTTAAAATGAAATACCTAATTCTTTTAACAGCTGATAGTAAAGAAAGACAATACTCAAAATCAAGACAAATAAACCAATTAGCTTGATTAAAAGTTGATGGTTAAATTTAATTTTTTTATTTTCCAATGCATCATAAATTTGATCGCCAAGAAAAATAGATAAAAAAGTTCCTATGCCGCATAAAACAATAATCAACCAGTAAGGCGAGGGGTTGATTAAAATCCCGTTAAATATTTTCATAAGATAGTTCACCTCAAAAATTTGGGGCTGGTAAAGAATCCCATAGGCACTGAAACATATAGCCAGAATCCATACAATGATTTCTGTATAGATCATTTTTATTTTATACAAAAGCCTAATCGGAAAATCTAGCAAAAAACCTGCATCTGCTATTGGAGTGCATAGAACAAAAAAACTCCATGTGAGCAGAGTTACTAGCCCTCCATCTTGAATACCGTATTCATAGATTAGGTAAAGAAAATATATGGCGAATAAAGCAATCAGCAAGAGAAACTTACGCCATGGTTGGTTCTTATTTTTAATTAAATGAAATCTCATCAATTACTCTGCTGCATGACTTACTAAACCAAGTGTTAAGTTTGCAGGCACAGCCTCGTCAATAAGTTTTGGTTTTGGTAGATTTAAGTTGTCCATAATATTTATAAAATCTTCTAAGGATTTCCCGGCCAATCTTGGGTTTGATTTTTTTTCATCACCGATGGTTGATCTTTTATTTCCGTGATAATCATGCCCTGGAAAAACTTTTGTATTATCTGGCAAAGTAAATAATTTTTCTGTAATGCTCTTATAAAGCTGCTGACTTGATCCACTCTGAAAGTCAGTTCTTCCACAACCGTTAATCAACAAGGTATCTCCAGTGAATACATTATCATTCCAAATGAAAGACATCGAGCCTGCTGTATGGCCTGGTGTATGAAGGGTAGTAATTTTTTGTTGTTTCCCAAAGTTTAACTCATCGCCATCATTAAGCTGTATTTCAGCACTGGTAATATTGCAGTGTGTTGGTGTAGCAGCAGTAGCACCAGTCACTTTGCAAAGATTACCTGCTGATGTGATGTGGTCTGCATGAGCATGTGTTTCCATGACATAACGTACTTTTAAATTTTTATCAGTGATAAAGTTAATTAATTGATTTAATTTTGTGTCAACCGGGTCGATGATGACCGTCTCATTGGTTTCATGATCTATTAAGATATAGGTGTATGTAAAAGATACTGGGTCAAATTGTTGAATTACATCATCCATTTTTTTCTCCACATTAGAAAAATATAGTCCTTATTGCTAATAGAAGTGAAATAAGGATTAAGAAATAAGAAAAAGCTTTGTCTAAACTTTTTACATTAATTTTAATTTTTTTTGCTAAGAACACTCCTGTTGTTGTTCCCACGCAAAAAAGGACTCCATCCGGAACATTAAGTAACCCTTTATAAATAAATATGGAAGAGTTATATGTTGCAATAATGGCAATTACGGCTGTTGATGTTGGGATGATGTTATCTAGACTGATATTAGAGAATTTTTTTAAAGCTGGCACAATAATAAAACCACCTCCAACCCCTAACAGCCCTGATAAAAAACCGGTTAGCCCTCCAGTAAGGCTTAAAGAGCGGGCACATTTATTATTCCAGTGAATTCTGTTCGTCTCTTGATTTATTTCGCAAGGGAATGATTCCTCAATATCATTTATTGATGCTCTTGAATTTATATCTTTATTCTTCATAAGAGCTTTGCAACCGACCCAAAAGAGAATGAGTGAAAATAAAATCATAAGAGGGTCTTTTGGAAGAAGTTGACCAAAAGATATTCCTAGCGGTGAGATGAGCATTGCAAATAGAGCAATTAATAAAGCAGCACGATACCGCACCTTCTGTTTTAATAAACTATCAACTGAAGCATATATTGCGGACACAGCAACAGCAAACATGGAAATTGGGATGGCTGCTTTTGGATCCATATTGAGACCAAAAATTAAAAATGGAACGGCAAGGATTGTCCCGCCGGCGCCAAAGACACCTAAAATAACTCCGACTATTAAACCAATTAGGATTAACATGATTTACCTTTTAGATGGTTTGGCAAGCCATTCAATACCCTTTTGCATTAAGTTCCAGTATAACCAAGGCATAAGTAATTGTTTCATATACCATGAAGACCTTCTTGCAACCGGGGGGTGGAGAGGGAAAGTGGGTAATAATTTTCCACCAAAGCCAAACTCGGCTAATACGACCTTACCTTTTTCAACCGTCAGTGGACAAGCGCCATAACCGTCATATTTAACATCAAGCTGTCTTAATTCTTTTGCAGC
>Ga0213860_10000564_pt1 | contig 14835 bp, 11 predicted proteins | sample PICome_3_FD_160118 | JGI IMG/M metagenome (GOLD analysis project Ga0213860, IMG submission 160118) | Coastal seawater microbial communities near Pivers Island, North Carolina, United States - PICO550 | ecosystem: Environmental > Aquatic > Marine > Coastal | place: USA: North Carolina...
AAACATTTGAAATTCCTAAATCACATATTGATTATGGAAAAAATGTTGCAGCATACTATTACTGGCTTTATCCCAATATTATGCTTAATTTTTATCCATGGGGTTTATCAATTAATATTGTAAAACCAATTAATATTAAAAAAACAAAAGTTCAATTTTTATCATATGTATATGATGAATCAAAACTAGATCTGGGGGCAGGGGCTTCATTAGACAAGGTTGAAAGAGAAGATGAATTCGTAGTTGAGGGTGTTCAAAAGGGTATCAACTCAAAGTTTTATAAAGCTGGTAGATTCTCTCCATCTAAAGAAAAAGGTGTTCATCATTTTCATACTTTATTATCAAACTCATATAACTCATAATTATGAAAAAATACTTATTAATTTACATACTTACTATTAATTTCTTAACTGCTCAAAATTATGAAGTAGATAAAGATAGAATTATAGACTTATTTGAAAATTTAAAACAATTAGGTATAAATGAAAATGGAGGAAATGATCGAATTGCATATAGTGATTATGACATTGAGGCAAGAAAATATCTTTCAAATAAATTAGAAAATATTGGGGCAAAGGTATACACAGATTTTGCAGGGAATCTGATCGCCATTTATAATCCTTCAAATAGTAAGTTAAAACCTATTTCATTTGGATCTCACATCGATGCAGTTCCAAACGGGGGTCATTATGATGGTCAAGTCGGAGTTATAGCTTCCGTTGAAGTACTACAAACTATTCACAATAGAAAAATTAGAGTTAAGCACCCTTTAGAGCTATTGGTATTTACAAATGAAGAAGGTGGTGTTTTTGGAAGTAGAGCATTAGCAGGAAAAATAAATAATGAAACATTAGAGGTTGTTACTGCTTCAGGTTACTCAAACAGAGATGGAGTTGATCGTATTGGTGGAAATTCACAAAGAATTTTTGAAGTAAAAAGAAAACTTGGAGATATTCATGCATTCATTGAAATGCACATTGAGCAGGGGAATAAATTGTATAGTAACAATATTGATATTGGAATTGTCAATGGAATTGTAGGTCTTAAATGGTGGAATGTTGAGATTGAAGGATTCTCTAATCATGCAGGTACAACACCAATGAATCAAAGACAAGATGCTATGATTGCAGCTGCAAAATTTGTTTTAATGGTAAATGAAACTGTAAATTCTTTTGAAGGAACTCAAGTTGGTACTGTAGGAAGAATCTCTGCCCTGCCAGGGGTTCCAAATGTTATTCCAGGAAATGTGAATCTAAGTCTTGAGCTTAGAGATTTAAGCTCAGAAAAAATTTCCATGATTTACAATAAGATTATAGAAAATACAAAGCTTATTGAGAGTGAAACAAAGACCTCCTTTTCTTTCAGTCCAATTGACGCCACAGGAGACCCAGCACTAATGGACAATAGATTAATGAATGTAATTGAGCAGGTTTCTGAAAGTTTTGGGTATAGCTCAGTAGTAATGCCAAGTGGAGCAGGGCATGATGCTCAAGATATGGCTATAATAGCCCCATCGGCTATGATTTTTGTCCCAAGTAAGGATGGGATCAGTCACTCTCCAAAGGAATTTACTGACTTTGATATGATAAAAAAAGGGACTGATGTAATGCTTAATTCAATATTGAAATTTGATAATTTAAAAATAGATTAACTATGAAAAAACTATTTATTTACTTCATAATATTCATCTCTTCTTTTACTTATTCTCAAAAGAAAGCACTTGTAGGAGGTACATTAATTGATGGCTATGGAAATACTCCAATAACAGATAGTGTTATCTTAATTGATGGAGATATAATAACAGAGGTTGGAACAATTGAGACTCTAATTATACCTGATGGTTATGAAATTATAAGCACTGAGGGAATGTCTGTATTACCTGGATTATGGGATATGCATGTTCATTTAATGATAAATGGGCACTCAGACTATGGTTATTGGGACAAAACCTATCCTGAATTATTTCAAGATGTGATTATGCCTTCTTCTGCTCATCAATTATTAATGGCTGGTGTTACTAGTGCAAGAGATCTTGGAGGCCCTCTTCATGAAAGCATCAATGTAAGAGATAAAATTAACTCAGGGGAAATTCCTGGACCTACTATGTATGTTAGCGGTCCATTTATTCAAAAAAAACCATATCCAGGAACTGAACTTTTTAGATGGGGAGTAGATGGAGAGAAAGATGCTAGAAGAAAAATTAGAATTTTGGCTGATGCGGGAGTAGACTGTATAAAACTTATTGATCAAGACCAGATGACGTATGAGGAGCTAAGTGCAATAGTAGATGAAGCTCATAAACATAATCTTAAAGTTATTGCTCATTCTCATCGTCCAGAAGAAATTAGACTTGGTTTAAAAGCTGGAATAGACAATTTTGAACATACAGGATTATCATCAGCTCCAAGATATCCTGATGATGTAATTGAAATGATAAATGAAAGAACTGCACAAATGAATATAGGACCACTATTCTGGACTCCAACTATAGAAGGGCTATATAATTACACAGATTTAATTGACAGTAATGAGCACCTTGATAATGAGTCTTGGCATCTTGGACTTCCTGATTCAATAATTACCGACATAAAAAATTCAATTAAAAAACCTGGTGAGTTACCATACTTTCAGCTGACTCCTATTAGGAAACCAACTCTTAAAACAAAGTTTAATCAACTAAGAGAGGCAGGAGTTGTTATGCTAGTTGGGACTGATAGTGGAATACCTATGAAGTTTCACTCCCAGAGTACATGGAATGAATTAGATGTATGGGTAAATATAATGGGTGTAGACCCACTAGATGCAATTAAATCAGCTACATATTGGCCATCTTTTTTTATGGGAGTTGACAATAAAGTTGGAACAATTTCAGTTGGTAAACAAGCAGATATAATTGCTGTAAAAGGAAATGTTTTAAAATATATTTCTCTGCTACAAAATGTGAGTTTTGTAATGAAGAAAGGAGAAATCGTAAAGAGATAAATTTAACTTTTTACTATATGCTTAATAATTTTCTCTGAATGATCACGAGAATTTTCAATGAACCATTTGTTAGTTTTAAGCCCACCACAAATTACCCCTGCTAAGTAGACTCCATTAACGTTGGTTTCCATAGTATCATCATTATATTCTGGAGTTTTAAACTCATCAGCATTGATATTTACTCCAAGTTTTTCAAGTATCTGGTAATTAGGTTGATAACCTGTCATGGCTAATACAAAATCATTATCAATCTCAGTTTTGCCTTTTGGAGATTTTATAATTATAGATTTCTCTTTAATCTCTTTTATTTCAGATTCGTAGTGTGCTTTTATCTCTCCACTTTCAATTCGATTAACTATATCTGGTCTAACCCAATATTTAATATTCGTACCAATCTCTTTTTCCCTGATAATCATTGTAACACTTTTTGCACCCTTTCTATAGGTATCAAGAGCAACATCAACAGCTGAGTTACCAGCTCCAACTATTGCAATATTCATTTTATAATAAGGATGAGATTCGTTATAATAATGTAGAACCTTGCTAAGCTCTTCCCCAGGAATATTTAATAGATATGGAATATCGTAAAATCCAGTACATATGATAATTTTCTTTGATTTAACTATTCCATTTTGAGTATTTAACTCAAAATATGAGGTTTTGTTTTTTATATCTAATACTTCGTTGTATAAATCAAGATTAAGACTCCATGAGTCACAAACTCTTCTGTAATATTCTAGCGCTTCAGTTCTAGTGGGCTTAACATTATGTGAGATAAATGGAATATCTCCAATTTCTAGTTTATCTGATGTAGAAAAAAAAGTTGTATTGACAGGATAATTATAAATTGAATTAACAAGCATTCCTTTATCAATTATTATATAATCTAAATTATTTTTTTTTGCCTCGATTCCACAAGCTAGACCAATTGGGCCAGCACCAATAATTATTAACTCTTTCATAATATAAGTATGGACAAATTTATTTAATTTTGCTTACTAATTTTAATTTCTACCATTGAATAATTTAGTAATAATTGGGCATCCAGATAAAAATTCTTTTTGCCACAATGGAATCTTTAAAACTATATCGAAGATTCTTAATGACCATCCAAATCAAAAACTTCAAACTGTTGATTTATATGAAGATAAACTTCATAGAGATAAAAAAGAATTAATTGAAAAATATAAGGACCTGGTAACCTGGTCAGACAGAATATATTTTATCTCTCCAGTTTGGTGGTTTAGACTAACTCCAAAGATGGAAACATTTTTTGATGAAGTTTTTACGCCCGGTTTTGCATATGAGTTTGTAAATATTACCAAGACATATGCTTATCCTAGATCATTTCTTAAAAAGAAAAAAATAAGATGTTATCTTACCCATGGTGCCCCCTCTCTTCCAGTTAAAACTATATATCTAAACTCAGTTAAACTTAGGTTGGTACTTGGAGTATTTACTTTTGTCTTTGGGTGGGGCGGAAATTGGAGTAACACCAAGCAATTTTGGTCAGTACCATTTGTGTCAGAAAAGAAAAGAATGAAATATCTTAAAGTAGTTGAAAAAGATTTAATAAGAGATTGTAAAAAATGATTCGAGGGGCTGAGTTTAGCATTGATAAAAAAGATAGATATTCGCTTAAGAGAGAATGGGATGAATCCAAAAATAAAATTCTATATATAATGCTTAACCCATCTTTGGCTGATGATAAAAATGATGATCCAACAATTCGAAGACTTATAAGTTTTACTAAAAAATTTAATTATGGTGGATTCTTGGTAGGTAATATTTTTACTACAATTACACCAAACCCAAAAGAGATCGATAGATCAAAAGGAATATCAGACAAAAACTTTGAGAAGCTATTAAAATTGATTAATAAAGTTGATCAAATAGTTTATGCGTGGGGTAATTCCATTGAAGAACCTCAACTTTTAAAAGAATTAATTTTAAGTCCCAAATGTTTTGGAAAAAATCTTAATGGAACTCCAAAGCATCCATTATACCTTCCATCAAGTTCTAGCCTAGAAAGCTATAGAGACTAGTTTAATTTATGAAGTTTATCATCTGATCAGCAATTAATTTATTTCCCTGATCATTCAAATGAACACCATCATATGTTAATATTCCTGAGGGTTTATTATCTGGGTTGTTTTCAGATATGTAGCTTAAAAATATTTTTCTTAAGTCAATTAAACCGGTATTATATTCAGAAGATAATTTTCGAACAACATCAGAGAATAGGTCAAGATCTTTATTCATGTTATCCATTGTTTTAGTATCCCTGTAATATTCAACATATTGATTAGCTAGAGTAAAGTCTCCATAATTTTCTCCTATAACAGTTGGAGTACATAGGACAACCTTTGATCCCATTTTCTGAATATCGGAAATTATTTGCCTTAGGCCATCTTCATAAAGATCAATATCAGACCCCGTTCCAAAATCATACTTATGCCATACATCATTTATCCCAATATATATAAACACTATATCAGGATTTAAATCTATTACATCTTTTCTATATCGAGTAAGAAGATCTGAAACTTTATTTCCACTGATTCCTTTACCAATTAGCTTTGTATTTTTTGGAACACTTTGTGATAAAAATGTAATAAACCCGGTATGATTTGGATAAACTAATTCACCATTATATTCAACACCAATCTCTTTATCATAAACTCCTGCCTCCGTAATCGAATCACCTAAAAAAACAATTTTCAATTCATTTTCATTTATATTATTACAACTAAGAATTAATGAAAAAATCAGAAAACGAAAATATCTCATAATTATAATTCTTTAATTTTTATATTTCGATACCTAACATCCCATCCATGGTCTTGAAGACCAATTTTACCAGTTTTAAACTTTCCAAAAAAAGGAGCATATGTAAAATAAGGATGATCAGGAACAATATCTTTAAAATATTCATCATCACTAAACTTTGATCTTGAAACCAGCTTATCCCACTCAGGTCCATATAAAGGAAAAGAATAAACAAACTCACCATTAAATGTTACTGACCCCTCATTTTTATCATGATCAACTTTTAAAAGTAAATGATTCCATTCTCCATGAGGGTTAAATTTAATTTTTCCAATTGGCTTCATGTCATATAAAGCAGGAGCTTGATGATATAAAGTATTTGGACAACAAAAATTATCGTTGTCTAGCACTTGAATTTCAGGTCCAGTCTTCCAGGCTGCATCAACTTCAGGTATCTCTACTACTTTAAAAAAAATCCCACTATTACCTCCTTTTGGAATTTTCCATTCTATTGATAATTCAAAATTTGTAAAAGATTTATTAGTTACTATATCATTTCCATAACTTTGATTATCATTTTTAGATTTTAGGACTAATTCTCCATTTTCAACATACCAAGCATCACTCATTTTATCACTATTATACTTATGCCATCCATCCAAAGTTTTACCATCAAAAAGATATGTCCATTCTGAATCCTGAGAATATGCTGTTGAAATTATAATTGAAAAGAAGAAGAAGTATAGTTTTTTCATGTTTTCTTTTTAATTCAATTTACAAAGTTTTTGGTTTAAATTATAGACTGATAGATTAAAGCTCTAATTTTCTCATGAAACTTTAAATCATAATTTTCATCTCTTACTTGTGTAAGAATTATAACAGCCAATTTCTCTTTTGAATCAACCCAAAACTCTGTTCTGTAGGCTCCTCCTCCAATAATTTGTCCATCTGATCCTATTAAACTCATTGCTCCAGAATCTATAGTAACAGCAACACCAAGTCCAAAACTCCAACCATCCCCCCACGGATATTTAATTCCATTCAAATTATCTCTTGTGATCAATTCAATTGATTTTCTTGACAATATTTTTTGATCTTTAAACTGACCTTGATTTAAAATCATTGATAGGAAATTTCCATAATCAGAAGAAGTGCTTAATAGCCCCGCACCTCCAGAAAAAGATTTTTTTGGTCCTTTATGATAATGACCTTGAGAATCATATGTGCCTTCATCTGGAGCTCTATGTAATGATCTATTATTTGAATCATATAAATATACTGTTACTAATCTTTCTGATTTTGACTTAGGTAAATAAAATGAAGTGTCAACCATTTCAAGTGGGTCAAATATTTTTTCTTTTAAAAATTTATCAAGTGATTCACCAGAAACTACTTCAATCAAAGCTCCTAATATGTCATAATTATATCCATAAGTAAATTTTGTTCCTGGATGTGCTTCATGAGGTAATTTTGCAATTTTATTGACTGTTTCTTTTATAGGTTCGTCTAAATGCGAGAAGTAAAACCCTTGAACATTAGAATTTTTCCATTCTTCAGCTCCAATCCCCATTCCATATCCTATTCCTGCAGTATGAGTAAGTAAATGTTTAATAGTAATTTCAGTATTAGCATTAACTATCTCATAGCCACCACCTTCTTTAAATTCTGCAACTTTAGAATTTTTAAATTCAGGTATGTATTTACTTAATTTATCTGTAATTAATAGTTTTCCCTCTTCTTGTAACATCATTATTGCAACTGAGGTTATAAGTTTTGTTTGCGAAGCAATTCTAAAAATATCATCCGATTTCATTAGGATTTCCTTTTCAATGTCTTTATAACCGTTAGCTTGATTTAAAATGACTTTATTATCTTTTATTATTAAAGTTACTGTTCCAGGCAACTTTTTTTCTTTTGATAGATTGTCAAGTTCATTCAAAACTCTTTGAAATCGATATGAATCTATTCCTACTTTTTCTAGGGATTTCAGTTCTAATTGTTGTGAAAAACTAATGTTAAAAATTAAAATGAATACCCCCTTAAATAAATTTCTCATATATATTCTATTAAAAGAACCTGTGACCAGCACAGGTTCTTTTGTAATAATGTTATCGGCAATGGATGAAAAAATTAACTAAACAAAATCAACTAATATGCTTTTTAACAGTTATTACTATTTATTTATAATTGTTATTTAGCCCACCAAAGTTTAGTAGTTTTTACATCTGGCCCCTGTTTTGAAACAGCAGCTTGAATATTATCAGCATTTGAAGTATATGCACTTGAAATATAACGCAACCTATTTGCATATCCACCATTCATTTCTCCTGATAAACTTCTAATACTATTATCTGATGATGTAGTAATTGCAGATGTTGGATAACCAGTATCACGAACAATAGACCACGCTTCATAACCATTAGTATAGTTAGCAATCCATCTCTGAGTAGCAATTTTTTCTAGTTTTTCCTCTACACTTCCTGTAAGTGTACCCATTTCTGAACTTGAAAAGTCTGAAGTCAGTGAAGCACCCCATAGATTCATTGCATGTTCTAATCCGGTTTGATAATGTCCAGCTGCATCTCCAGAAGCAAGACCCTTTACAATTGCCTCTGCAATCATAAAGTGACTATCAGCAGCGCTCATTACAATAAAAGGAGAAATTTCTTTTCCTTCGTTTGAATTGTTAACTACAATATCAGCAGGACTTGAAAACAAGTTACCATTAAATAAGCCCTTAATATTTGGGCTCAATCTAAGTGGAAGACCTACGTAATTTGTATTTTCTGGCATTGTTATCGTCAGCTCACTAGATGTTTGAGTCCAAGAATAATCTGTGTCAAGAATAAGACCAGCGTTGTCTAAAGTACCTTTTAGAAAAGCTATTTGAGATTCAGAAGCTTCTGTAATATCTAGTGTAACAGTACCACCTGGACTAGGCTTTGACATGAAACTTAGTCTTGGGTCATTAACACTTGAAAGTGCATTTATAAGAGGTTCACCCATTTTCCATTGTCCAATTTCTCCAAACCCGTAGTAGATATCACCGTAACTACTATGTTCTACCCAAATATTAGATACTACGTTATATGATTCAAAAAGTGCATCAGAGTCAGCTAATACACCAGAGCTAATTGCTTCAGAAGCTGCAGCAGACGCAAAGTCTTCTCCAGGTGCGCCATGAGCTCTTAAAGCCATTCTTAATTTTAAACTGTTTGCTAGCTGTTTCCATTTTTGCATATCTCCATTAAAAATTACATCATTTTCTCTAAGTAAATCAACACCTTCACCTGTAGTTGTGTTGCCTCCAATTAGAGAAATTGCTTCATTTAATTCTGCAATAACCCCTTTATAGATATCGATTTGCTCATCATATTTAGGAAGTTTTATGTCTGGATCAGATGCCTCAGAATAAGGAATCATACCAACTTGATCAGTGTAGAGTTGATAATATAATCCTTTCATAATAAGCCCAATAGCATAATATTGATCATTTTCTAAAGCACCACCTTCACCAACTTGTCTTAAATATGATGTTAAAGAACTATTGTATCCAGCTAACCAACCATTTGTTCCTTCTTGAAGCCAAGCTGTGTATTCCCAACCAAAATTTCCATCCCAGGCATACTGAGAATGACCTCCAGAATGTTGACCTGCATATTGATCTTGGTGGAAAATTTGACCAAACCACAAAGCTCCAGCCACTGGCTTAAACAATCCTTTTTGAATGTTAGTTACAAAAAACTTTGCACTTACATCAGATACAGATAATGCATCTGGTTGCTCATTTATTTCATTAAAATCATCGGTACAGGATACCGCGAAAATAAGAGATAAGCATAATATTATATTTATTTTCTTCATTTTATTGTTTTTATTGTTATACATTAATTCTTAAAAATTTAAAGTTAAATTCAGTCCAATACTTCTTAAAGTCGGCATTTGATTGTGAGACATACCTTGAATACCTAGAGATGTCCCTAACATAACTTCAGGATCAATATCTTCAGCTTCTTTTGAAAAGAAAAATAAATTTCTTCCAACTAACTGAAGATTAGCACTATCCAAACCAATTGACTCAACTCCAGGAATTCTATATCCAATCGATAACTCTCTTAATCTTACGTTGTCTTGATCATATAAATAATTTTCTGAAATGTTTGACATTGCAGTCCAATAATCTTGGCCAGAAATATTTACTGTATTTGCAGCACCTGTTTCAGTATTTATACCTTCCAATACAACGCCTGATTCACGATATTGTAAACTTCTTAATGAAGCTCCAGCTTCATCTAAATCTGCAGAAGTTTGTGAATAAATTTTACCACCTATTCTTGCATCTATTAAAAAGCTTAAATTAAAGTCTTTATAAGAGATTGAATTGGACCAACCTCCAAGCCACTCTGGCTGAGCGTTACCTAAATAAACATCCACATCAGATGCAATTGGAGCACCATTTGCATCAACTTCTCCTGTCCATTCTCTTCCATATATATCTCCAATACTACCTCCTTCAGTTGCCTTTATACTTAAATTACCATCAGTCGAAGTATTGTAGACAAAACTTTCTAATCCTTCAGATAATTCTTCTACTGTATTTTCATTTTTTGAATAGAATAGTGAAGAATTCCAAGAAAGATCATTTGTTTTTAATAAAGTACCTCCAAGAGCAATTTCAAGACCTTTGTTTGTTACTTTACCGATATTGGTTTTCTCAAATTGATATCCTGTAGCTGCTGGAACAGGTATATTAAATATAAGATCTTTAGTAGATATATCATAAACAGCAACATCTAATGTAAGTCTATTATTAAGCATACTTAGTTCTAATCCAAATTCTGAGGAAGTTACAGTTTCTGGCTTAAGATCTGGATTAAGTTTCACTGTTGGTGATTGTAACTCAGTTAAACCAAGGTAACCAGCACCAGGCACACTAAATGTCTGGAATAACTGATAAGGATCGGTATCATTACCAACTTCTGCAATACTAGCTCTAACTTTAAATAAATTAAAAAATTCTTGAGAAGGATCAATAAATGTATTAAGTAGAGCAGATAAACTTACTGACTTATACATGTATGAACGATTGTCTTCACTTAATGTAGATGACCAATCATTTCTCACTGATCCATCAAGGTAAAGAAAATTATCATAAGCTAAATTTACAGAACCATAAAGAGAGTTAACTTTCTTTATTGATTGAGGAAATTCTTGAGGAGTTCCAATTTCATTAAGATTATTGATAAAAAACTTTGTAGGTATTTTGAAATTTCTTCCAGAGTTCACCATACCCTCATAAGTTCTTTTTGACATATTACCACCAACATTTACTACCATATTTAGATTATCTGATAGGTCACGATTAGCTGTAACTAAAAATTCAGAATTTAATTCACCAAAAGAATTCTCTGCAATCCTCATTGCACCATTTGTTTCAAAATGTCTACCTGGTTTTAAAATTCTATTATCTCTTAAATGAGTAACATCAGCTCCAACTCTAACAAATGCATTTAACCAATCAGTAAAGTTGTAGTTAATTTTAACAAACCCTAAAAATCTGTTTCTTCGGACAGTATTTTCATCATGAAGAGTCATCCAATATGGGTTCCCTACAAGCCCATCGGAATATGTAATAACACCAAACTCCTCAGGAGTCGCAGGATTGTCAAGTTGATAATTTCTTAAATCATTAGTTACTAAATTTCTTGGCATTCCATAAGTATAACCCAATAATCCCTGTGCACCATTTGTTGATGCTCTATTAGTCACCTCTTGAGTAAAATAAGTTGCTTTAGCATCAATGCTTAACTTTTCCGATAAGTCTGCAACTCCTCTAAGGTTGAAGTTATGACTATCAAGATCTGATCCTTCAATTATTGATTCAGATGAATTGTTTGTATATGAGAATCTAACTGATCCATTTTCTGAACCTTTATCTAATGAAATAGATGTTATTTTTCTAGCAGCAGACCTAAAAAAGTTTTTTACGTTATCTGGCTGAGCTGAATAAGATTTTACAGACCCGTCGTAATAAGGTTGTAACGAGCCATTTAATCTTGCTCCCCATGAGTCTCCAGTCCAGGCAGTGTCTCCACCTCTTGCTGGAAAAACTTTTCCAAGCGTTCCTTGTCCATATTCATTTTGAAAATCAGGGAGTAACATAGGGTTATCTATATATAAATTTGTTTTTAAGGTAACTCCTAATTTATTTGATCTAGACCCTTTTTTGGTAGTAATAAGAATAACACCATTCCCAGCTCGGGATCCATAAAGTGCTGCTGCACTAGGACCTTTTAAAACTGTAACAGACTCTACATCATCAGGGTTTATATCAGTTATTCCACCACCTGAAATAGATGGCTCATAACTTGGTTGACCCCCTCCATCATTTGAACCTTGAGTATATTGATTCCCTTCTCCATCACCTGCAATGGAAGAATTAATTGGCATTCCATCTACAACAATTAGGGCTTGTGTATTCCCACCAAGTGAGTTATTACCTCGAATTACTATTCTAGATGAAGACCCTAAAGATCCAGATTGGGAAACTTGTAAACCAGCAACTTTTCCCGATAGGGAGTTGGCAAGGTTGTTATCTTTTATCGTATTTACATTATCTCCAGATATTTCTGAGACAGCATATCCTAAAGATTTTTTTTCTCTTGATATACCAAGAGCAGTTACCACAACTTCATCTAATAAAACATCGGGAGTTAATTGAATGTTTAATGACGAGTTTGAATTCACTGTAATTGATTGTGATGCATATCCTACGAAACTAATAATTAAGGTTTCACCCATTGAAGTTTCTATAGAGAAGTTTCCATCAAAATCCGTTACAACTCCAGAATTTGTACCTTGTACTATAACTGAAGCTCCTGGAAGTGGTATACCATTTTCATCAGTAACATTTCCAGAAAATTGTTGAGCATAAATTGATAAACTAAAAAAAGTCATCAATATAATTTTGAATACATTTTTTCTCATAATTGATTTTTAATTAAATAAATTTGAAAATTTAATTTATCAAAGGCAAAATAAGAGTTACTGCATAAATACTGCACAGTAATTTTTTGTATTTAGTTGACAATTAAAGATTTAAAATAAATGAATTTAAATCTACACCTTTATTTAAATTTAGTTTTTTAGAAAGTCTATATCTTTGACTCTCTACTGTTCTCATCGAAATTCCAGAAATTCTTGAAATTTCATGATTATTATGATTCATTTTAATGTATGATGCTAACCTGATATCTGTCTTAGAAAGTTTATACTTTGAATTAAGTTTTTTATAAAATTTTGGATATACTTGACTGAACATTTTATCAAATTCTTCATAAGTTTTATTTGATGAATTAAGATGTTTGATCTCATTTTCCAAGTTTTTAATATTGCTAGGATTATTTCCGTTCTTTGAAATTTTGTCTCTAATATTATTTATATGCTCATTTCTCTGAGTTATAAAATTTATTTTTGAAAACAACTCTCTCTTTTTTAACTTCAACTCGTTTTTTATAAGAGATTTCTCATATTTAAGTTTATAATTTTTTTGTCTTTGTAACTCAATATTATTTCTTAAAAATAAAATAAGAAGCAGAAGACTAACTAAAGAAAAAATTGAAATTAATATAATTAATGAATTTCTTGATTTTGAAAGATTTAACTCATTTTGCTTATCAGAAACTAGAATTAGATTTTCTAATAAGTTAAATTCATTCTGTATCTCAAGTTGAATAGGGTTTTCATTATATGCAATTATCGAGTCCTTTGAAGCTATCAATAAATCATTTTGGTTTGAAATTGAATAAATCTTTTCTAGGAGCTTATAAAATGATATTTTTTCAGAATTTCTAGAGTTAGAATAGTCAATTGAGCTTAATATCAAATCTTCGGCCTCGTTATAGCGATTATTTGTAATTAATAAATCAGCAATCTCGTAATTAACTTGTTCAACCCTCCGATCTAAATTTAATTTACTATATATTTCTTGAGCTTTTGTATAATAATCATAAGCTAAGTTAAAATTCAACTTGTCCTTGAAATAATTACCAAAAATCAAATTTGCTTCACCAAAATATAATCCAAATTCAGGTCTATTGTCAATACCCTTACTATCAAAGCTTAATTTCACTTTATTATAGTATTCTTTTGCTGTGCTTAATTTATTGGATAAAATATATAATTCTACAAATAATCTATTTGAATACATTTTACCTAGATTATCATCTTTCCTTGATAGTGCAAGCTTATACAATTTTTCTGCATTATCAAAGTTGCCTTTTTCTATCTCAATTAGTGCAAGACTTTCTTGAGTAGTATTTAATCCAAATATTTTTTCGTCTTCATATTGAGGGTCAAATAAAAGAAAGTTTTCTATAGCTTCATTATAGAACTTAATAGCATTATCATAATCCCCATTTTTGTAATAAACTGCACCCATTACAGTTAGTATCCAAGGAGGTTTAGAAACTTTTCTATTTCTTCTTTTTCTTTTATCGAGAAGTTCATAAAGTTCCAAAGACTTTTTTAAATATTCATATGAACTAACATAATCTTGAAGATGATAAAATGTCTCTCCTATATAATAGTTAATATTTACAAATTCTAGAGTAAGTTCATCATCCTCTGAAAATGATTTTAATGAATCAAACCCAAATTCTAATGCTTTTTTGGGATATGTCTGTTTATACTTGATAATTGAGTCAATGGGACTATTTAATTTAGTATCTAGCTGAAAAATTGAAGATGATAAAATATTGCTATAGGATAAACTGGGAATAACTATGCAGTAAATTAATCTCACAAACTTCATGATTCTAAGTTAGTAAAAGAAAAATAATCACTGAACTTGAAAATCCAGTAAGACTATTTTTAAAATAATAGTTAAAAAGAATTCCTCCTAATTAATTGTTTTGAACACATATATCCAGGAGTACCGGCTACACTCCCACAAGGAAAGCTACCAGCTCCACAATAATAAATATTTTCATACCCGTAGTATGAATAAAAATTATCCTTTTTGCTACTAAATGTTCTTTTTTCAAAATTCTGATTTCCAGTTAATGTTGTATGGTCAATATTCCC
>Ga0213860_10000565_pt1 | contig 14830 bp, 10 predicted proteins | sample PICome_3_FD_160118 | JGI IMG/M metagenome (GOLD analysis project Ga0213860, IMG submission 160118) | Coastal seawater microbial communities near Pivers Island, North Carolina, United States - PICO550 | ecosystem: Environmental > Aquatic > Marine > Coastal | place: USA: North Carolina...
CTCCGAACGCACCAGAGTCCAATGTGACCGTCAGTACAGCTTCGACACCATCGAGTAATAATGTAGGAAAGGATGGAGATCTCTGGTATTACTGTGAGGAATAATAATGTCTGAAGGTTGTGATCTTTATGTGAAGGACGAAGGATCTTGGAGAAAGGTTATATCACCATATGTCAAGAAGGATGGTGTATGGTTAGAGATTGATCAGTTATACAGTAAGGCAAATGGTAACTGGGATTTATTATTTGTTTCTGGTGGAGCAGGCTGGCGGATGCTGTTCGGTGCCGGAACGGCAGGAGCAGATAGAGTCTATACCTCTCAGAGAAAAGGGACACCTCTGAATTTACTGTCAGATGGCAACCTAGTCAGTGCGGTTAATAGTCTACCTCAGGGTAGTAGTTTTCGGCTCTGCACGTTGTTTAGGATTACTCCTGACGGGGAAGTTGTATGGCAGAGGACGGCTGATCCGACCGGCACAACCTCGTATCTCGATAAAACCACCGAAACGGTGCTCGTAGATAGTAATGATAACATTTACCAGTTAGGTGATGCACTCATTCCTAATGGTAATAATAGCAATCATAATACCTGGGTACAGAGTGTAGATCAGGATGGTGTTTATCGATTTGATAGCACTGAGTCAATGTCTCTGTATGGTGGCATGACTAATGGTTTTGGTGGGGGACAAAGTTTCCATGGTGGAATGATTACCGATGCCGTTTTTATTGATACCAATGAAACTCTTTTACAGATAGAAGGAGCGAATGCATATTCATTTGGTTATCCTACTCAACAGTTCATGACTGCATGTTCTACCGTATCGGCACAGACCGGAGTTACTACCAGTTCCAGGTTCATGGGTAGTAGTGGTGGCACCGGTAATGCCAATGGACATAATTATGGCATCAAGATTTGCAAGTTAGGTGATTGGGTATATGTCCATACCGATAATGGAGCGGGACATAAGTGTTCATCACCCAATGCACCATGTTATAACATCGTTGCAATCTATCGTCGATCGACTAATGGAGAAACCATTGGTCCCGGTGGTTTTGGGATTGCAATGCAGAATGGAGCAGGACCTTATACCGCATTTCCATTTCCATGGTATTTTCCTGGATTTGTATTCACTAATGGTGATGAGACCGATCCTTATCCAATCATGTCAATTGCAGCTACGACCGGTAATGATACCACAACTCCTTTACCTAGAAGTAGACAATACTTCTGGTGGTGGGATGCCGCTTTAACTAACATTGGACGTGGGTTCTATGTAACTTCTGCCGACTTTAATTTCTATTCTGGTAATCCTTCTTCTGTAGTATGGGATGGTGATCATGTCTATGTTGTTTGTGGTCATAATGAGTCAAGATGCACCATTGTCAAATTCCATGCAACAACAGGACAATTACTTAATGAGAATATTCTAACGGTCGTTAATGGAAATGATAGGATAGCAACTTCTACAGACGGTCAAATTTCAATGATAGTAGGTGATGAATTCATTTACCTACAGTCCGAAACCGATCGTACAGATCAGACTGGTGTATCACATGAGAATCAAGTGGTATTATTCAAGTTTCCCAAAGATATGGATAAGGGACATGGAATTTATGGTGAGTACCAATATGTTCCAAGATCACAACTAAGTGGTAATCCCACTCAGGTTGTTTCTACTAATATAAATCCATTATCGGGTTCTAATGTAAATTGGGGTGGACCTGGTGGCAGTTACTACTGGCCAATACCAACAACAATGACTAATGCATCGCAGGTTGAAAATACAACTCCCACTGTGGGGATTGTCACCCACAGTCTTGAAAAACAAACAAAATTATAGGAGGTACAATGGAAGACTATTCTATGCAATGTTTGGATATTGCGCAGGAAGAATGTATGGCAGAAGGAATTTTTATTGGATATGTTCCATTTGAATTTCTAGAAAGTGTATTTGCACAATTAAATGAGAATAACATCCCAGGATGTGCTAATATGATTGTAGAAGAGGCAAGACGATTAAATGGAAATCTCTAATTTTGATGCCATTCCACTATTTCCTACGAATGTATTCATCTGCGAAATTAGTGATGACCTATGCAAGCAACTTGATGTAAATGTTCCTTGGATTGATGAAAACTCATGTCCCGATAACTTTCTAGAGAAAGATCGTGTGGGTGACTACATGGAGTATGTGTCTAAGTCATATGCATCTGTGAATCATCGTATATTAGAACATTATCCAGATTTAAAAAACGAAATTGAATGTAGGTTTTCAGAAATTACACATTCGTACTTTAGGTATGATAATGAGTTTTTTATTACCACATCATGGTTGACTAAGATTGCACCAGGTGGTTTCTCTGAGAGACACTATCATAAAAATAGTTTTTACAGTGGTGTTTTGTACTTTCATGAGTATGATGATAAGGACGAAGGTAATCTTGGATTCTTCACACCCGTAGATACAATGCACTCATTCTTCATCAACCCATATGTTGTTGATAATGAATATACGGCAGGTTCTCATTGGTTCAAACCAAAGCATGGATACATGATTTTCTTCCCAAGTTATTTGCAACATAGAGTATCGGTATACAAGGGTAAAACGAATAGATACTCAATGGCATTCAATATTATGCCAAAAGGTAGATTCGGTATCGTAGACTCTGCTTATGATACCAGTTGGGTTTGACAACCACTATATAATTTGTTAGAATACTGAAGTAACTTTTGTAGATTATGGCTAAAGGATTCACAGTTAAAGCAAAAGCACCCACAACACAAAATGCACCTACTCAAGGTGAATGGGATTACGAAAAAGCAAAAGAAATGGTACGTGGTAAGAGTATCGTTTTCTGCCTTCCCGGACGTGGTTGCTCATTTGCCTTTTTGAAGAGTTTCACACAACTTTGCTTTGATTTGGTTGGTGTTGGTGCTCAGATTCAAATTTCTCAAGACTATAGTTCCATGGTGAACTTTGCACGATGCAAGTGTCTCGGTGCAAACGTTCTGCGTGGACCCAATCAACTTCCGTGGGATGGTAAACTTCCCTACGATTATCAACTCTGGATTGACTCGGATATTGTGTTCAATACTGAGAAGTTCTGGCAATTGGTTCTCATGGAGAAGGACATTGCCGCAGGTTGGTATCTTACTGAAGATGGTCACACTTCCTCTGTTGCTCACTGGCTGGAAGAAGATGACTTCAAGAACAATGGTGGTGTCATGAACCACGAAACTAATGAAACGATGTCTAAGCGTCGTAAGCCTTTCACCGTTGATTATACTGGTTTTGGTTGGGTTCTGATCAAGAAGGGTGTATTCGAGAACGAGAAGATGGAGTATCCTTGGTTCGCACCTAAGATGCAACGTTTCAACTCTGGTGAAGTGCAAGATATGTGTGGAGAAGACGTTTCGTTCTGTCTCGATGCTATCGAAGCAGGTTATGAAATCTGGTGTGATCCCCGTATTCGTGTTGGTCACGAAAAGACGAGGGTCATCTGATGACAAATCAACGACAGGTGGTGTATAATATCATGTGTCGAGGAGAAGTAATCCATAAGGAAATTTCCGAGGATTACTTCTTTGATTTTATGGAGGATATGGCTCTGTCTTTCTATCACTGTGGACACCCACATCCCGACGACATTACTTATGAAACTATTGAGGTAAATCAAGAAAATGGCAGTTCGGTCTAAAGTTGGCATCTCTGGTCTTAATTTCATGCCAGGGAATCCCAAGTGTACCCGTCAAGGCAATTCCAAAAACACAAAGTATGCTGCAACTTCCCGTAATGTAGCAAAGAAGAAGTATCGAGGACAGGGTAAATAAAAATGTATTGTCATACAGTTGCTCAGGAATGGAATAGAATACTCCCTGAGCATCTGTGGATATACAATAAGTTGTTTCTAAGCCAGCGTTTAGGTTATACTTGTGGTCCTGCAGGACTAGAAGTTCCTAAACCTGGTTTTTATATTGTGCGTCCATGCATGAACCTAATGGGTATGGGACGATATTCACGCATTGAATGGATTGAAGATAATACTGAACACTTTCATCCTGCTGAGTTTTGGTGTGAAGTCTTTGAAGGTGATCATATTTCGGTAGATTATGAGTATCATGAGGATAGAACAGGGTGCTATCCAGAGTATGCAATGGATCACTCTGTAGATTATCATGTAAAACGACAAAGACTTACCGTACAAGGGTTTAGAGATACTGAAGATTTGTATAGATTCAGTAGATGGGAGAAAGTTGATGTGCAAATGCCGTATCCTAATATACTAACTACCATTGGAATGTATCGTTATGGGTGGATTAACTGCGAATTTATTGGTGGTAAACTGATAGAAGTGCAGTTTAGAAGAAATCCTGACTTTGCATATAACAATACCGTGTGTATTCCCGTATGGAATGATGAAGAAGTAGTTGAAAAGGATGGATATACCTTTATTGAAGAGCAAGATTATTTGAGGAAAGGATTTTATGTGGACAGACAGACCTGAAAGTATCCAATTTATTGAAAAGGATTCTAGAAAATACGTATTTGGTGGTATGGAGCCGCATGCTACCAACATTTTAAGAGTAATCAGTGATCTTGAGAGTGCATATCAGATACTAAAGTATTGTGGTTTCAAAGAAGATATGGAAACTCTAGAAGAAATTAAGGGTAGATACTATAAATTGTATTTTAAGAAGGTTAAAGAGGAAAAACTAAATAATGAAAAGGGATAGCAACCCCTCTAAAAGTTCTGAAACGAACTCTAGAGGGGATTCTTAATGGCAACTCAACCACATCCAGATAGAGATGCAGATTATATGGAAGCAATGTGGGGTACTAGAGGATTAATTACCGATTATTGGACTAAACCAATGAAAAAACCAGAAGAACAAATGCTTAGAGAAGTCGTTGGTGATCATGTAAATGACATCAAACGTCAAAATATGCTTGCTGAAGAGATTCGCAATGATGATGACTATGATGATTGGGAATATGGTACTGAGCCAACTTACTGTAATGGGTAATAAATAGGTTCATAATCTAAAATTATGCCTATTCATGGCTTCGACAAGGGTTTCTAGAGCATTTAAAGACATTTCACTGTCATTTAAACCTCACCCAGTAACAAAAGACCTCCCAGTATTGGTAAACGAACGTGCAATTGCTCGATCAGTAAGGAATCTGGTCGAGACAATTCCTACTGAGAGGTTTTTTAACCCTGATTTGGGGTCTAATGTAAGGAGTTCTTTGTTTGAGTTCGTAGATTATGGAACTGCATCCATAATTACAGACCAAATTACTGAAACTATCCTCAATTATGAGCCAAGAGCGGCAAATTTGAACGTTTCAGTCGAACCAAGACCCGATGATAACAGTTTTGAGGTAACTGTAGCATTCGATATTGTTGGACAAGACCTTCCACCCCAAAATATCTCTTTTTTACTTGAGGTAACGAGATAAAATGCCATTAACTAAGTTTACAGATCTAGATTTTGATCAAATAAAGACGCAAATTAAGTCTTATTTGCGTTCAAACTCCAATTTTACGGATTTTGACTTTGAAGGATCAAATTTTTCCGTTTTAATTGACACGCTTGCGTATAATACGTACATTACTGCGTTCAATTCTAACATGGTTGTCAATGAATCGTTCATCGATTCGGCAACTGTGCGTGAAAACGTAGTTTCTTTGGCAAGAAACATTGGTTATGTCCCTAGATCCAGAAAATCTGCGACGGCGCAGGTGAGTTTCAACATTGAATTCACTGGAACTAGTCCATCGACCACTTTAAAGAAGGGTTTGGTCTGTGTTGGTGCTCAAGATAACACATCTGTTGTATTTTCCATTCCTGAGGACATCACAACAACCACAGTATTGACTGGTGCTGCAACCAACGGAAATGGACCTAGAAGGTCTACGTTTAACAATATCGATATCTACCAAGGAACACTCCTTACAAAGGCATTCACGGTCAACCAATCGGAGGATCAGAGGTTTATCCTTGATAACCCTGGAATTGACACAAGTACGATCAGAGTTACTGTAAAAGGACCTCAAGAAACTACAGGAAGAGAATATAGACAAGTAGAGAACATTATTGATATTTCTTCCATTTCAGAAATCTACTTATTGCAAGAGATTGCGGATGAAAGATACGAATTGCTGTTTGGTGACGGAATTTTCGGTAAAAAATTAGAAAATGGAGCAGTAATCGAAGTATCTTACATCATTAGTGATGGAACAACCGGAAATGGTGCCGCAAACTTCTCATTTGTAGGAACTGTAGAGAATAGTTTGATGGTTTCTTTCTTACCATCGAATACAGTTACCGTAACTACTAATCAAAGTGCCATTAACGGTGCTGATATTGAACCAGTTGAGTCTATCAAGTATTTTGCACCTAGATTATACTCTTCTCAGTATAGAGCAGTCACTGCAAGAGATTATGAGGCAATCGTGCAGAGAGTGTATCCAGATACTGAGTCTGTTTCTGTTGTAGGTGGTGAAGAACTGGATCCACCAGAATTTGGAACAGTCGTTTTGAGCATTAAACCAAAAAATGGCACATTTTTGTCGGATTTCACCAAAAGTGAGATTTTACAAGATTTGAAGAAGTATACTGTTGCAGGTGTAAACCAAAGAATCGAAGATTTGAAGCTTTTGTACGTAGAATTGGATTCTACAGTATTCTACGACACAAGTAAGGTTACTGATGCTAATCAACTTAAGACTGATGTTGTTTCTAGTCTGAATAGTTACTCAGATTCGGTTGATTTGAATGCTTTTGGTGGTAGATTCAAATATAGCAGAGCAATCAAGGTTATTGACGATACGAATTATGCAATTACGTCAAATATCACAAATATCATTATTAGACGCAATTTGAGAGCACTGATTAACCAGTATACTCAATATGAGATTTGCTATGGCAACCAATTCCACGTTGTATCTGAAGGATTCAATATTAAGAGCACAGGATTTACTGTAGAGGGATCCTCTGAAGTAGTATTCTTCACAGACGTGCCTAATACCGGTTATAAGACGGGTGTAATCTCTGTTGTTAAGGAATCTGAGTCTGGACCCGTTGTTGTCGTTCCTAATGCCGGTACAGTGGACTACATGAAGGGTGAAATTATTATTAATGCCATCAATATTACATCTACTGTTAAAAATGACGATATTATTGAAATTCAGGCAGTTCCAGAGTCCAATGATGTGATTGGTCTGAAAGACCTGTATTTGCAACTGGATATCTCGAATAGCACCATAAATATGGCAAGGGACACCATTGCATCAGGTGAACAAATTTCAGGAGTTGGTTTCCCAGTAGCATCCAGTTATACTAACGGACAATTAAGTAGACAATGATAAACACGAATTCCGTATTCGAATCTAGAGTTAAAATTCAGCAAGTTGTAGACAGTCAACTGCCTGAGTTTATCAAAGATGAGAATCCACTTGTAGTGGATTTTCTGAGATCGTACTATACGTCTCAAGAGTATGCTGGTGGTCCTGTAGATATTGCTGAGAACTTAGATAAGTATCTAAAACTTGATAAATTGACTCCCGAGATCATTGTCGGGATGTCTACGGTATCTTCTGCTGTTAATAGCACAGATACGGAGATTTTTGTAACTAATACGAAAGGATTCCCTGAAGAATACGGACTTTTCCGTTTAAATGATGAAATTATCACATATACTGGAGTAACAACGAATTCTTTCACGGGATGTGTCCGTGGATTCTCCGGTATTACATCTTATCATGCTCCAAACCAACCAGAGGAGTTAGTATTCTCCACAAGTGTTGCGGCTGACCATTCTAACGGCACTGCAGTACAAAATCTCAGTGCTCTGTTCCTGAAAGAGTTTTATAACAAATTAAAAGGACTTTATACACCCGGATTAGAGAATGTAGCATTTGCTCCTGATCTGAGTGTCAATAATTTCATTAAAGAGTCTAGAAGTTTATATCAGAGCAAAGGCACGGAAGAATCGATCAAGATTCTGCTCAAAGTTCTGTTTGGTGTAGATTCCAAGGTCATTGATCTGGAACAATTCCTTTCGAGACCTTCTTCTGCCGAATTTATTCGCAGAAAGGTAGTTGTTGCCAAACTAATCAGCGGAAATCCAAAACTGATCTCCGGTGCTACTCTTTTCCAAGATGCACAAACCAATATCGGTATTGGTGCTGCTAGTGGACCCATCTCGGAAGTAGAAATCTTTACTAGAGGCACCACAGATGATATTGGCAGACAAACCTACTATAAGATTTCCCTATTCACTGGATTTGGTGATGAGAGTCTTGTAGAAGGCACTTTTATCATTCCTGGCAGTAGTTTCACTATTGGAACCACAGAAACTACCGATTCTGTAATTACTGTTGATTCCACTATCGGATTCCCGCAATCTGGAACATTCCAAGTCGGAATGAGCACTGTCACATATACTGACAAGACAGTTACCCAATTTTTGGGTTGTACCGGAATTACTAGTGCCATTAATCCAAGATCTGAGATTATTCAAGATCTTCAGGTATATGCATATGAAAATAATGATCTCACCAAACCAGTAATCTTCACCCTTACCGGTGTATTGAAAGGATTGAAGACAGATGATAATGTTTTCTCTTCAGAAGAGAATTCTATCATTTCTGTAAAAAATCTTGGAGAAGTTATTGACAATAGTGATGAAGATATCAGTTACAAAAAAGTATTCTTTAACTCTTGGGTCTATAACAGCTCTTCAAGGTATTTTGTATCCAGTTTCAATGGATCTACCTTTAATGTACAATCTTCGATTGATAGATCCAGTCTGAAGGTAGGAGACCGTGTTGATATTGTAAGAAGATCTTCTCAAGAGATTGATGCGACTAATTTAGAAGTTCAAACGATCAATCTAAACACTAATGCCATTACTGTAAATGGAAATCTCACTGGCATTAATACAGATCTTAAGTATGACATTAGAAAGAGAATTAGCAAAGCAACAAGTGTTGGTTCTACTTTATCTGCTGGTAATGACGCACTTGCTTCAGATATTCTGAATGCTTATAACGAAAACAATGATTTTGGTTATGTTGCATCAAACTCACTACCATCTTATGAAATTAGACCAGTAACGACAAAAGTCAATATTGCAACGGCATCTACAACTAGTGGTGCAATCCTTGGATATGATTCCAATACCTTAAATTACGATACCCTTGCATTTTCTGCAAATGTTCCTTTTGTAACTGGTGATGAGGTATTCTATGATCCAGAAGTAACTCCAATTATTGGTCTTCATACTGGATCGTATTATGTAAATGTTGATAGTGCAAATCCAAACAGAGTAAAACTAGCACTTTCCAAATCTTTCTTGGATGCACAATCTTTTGTTAGATTTACTCCTTCAAATAATGGACCACATGAATTTATTCTTTCTGAGCAAAGAGTTGATGAGATTCAACCACAAAAGCTTCTGAAGAAGTTCCCACTTTCTCAAAACTTGATGAGTGGTAATGATACCACAACAGAACCAGGTCCAACTGGTATGTTGATCAATGGTGTTGAAATTGTAAACTATAAGTCTGATGATTCTGTTTACTATGGTCCTATTACCAACGTTGGTATCTTTACTGGTGGATCTAACTATGATGCTGCAAATGCACCTTCTGTAGTAGTAAGTGATCCAGAAGTATCTACAGGAACAACTGCATTAGTACAACCAGTTGTTAGTGGATCTTTTGTTGATGTTGAAGTTGATCCAGTAAGCTTTGACATTGAAGAAATTGTTTCTATCAATATTACTGGTGGTAATGGTGAGGGTGCAACAGCATCTGCTACTTTAGCATCTGAATTTAGAGAAGTATTCTTTAATGCTAATAGTCTTGCTAACGGTGGTGGTGTATCTGCTGCTGACAATACAATTACTTTTGATACAGTACATAATTTCCAAACAGGAGATTCTATTGTATACAACGACTTAGGAACACCTGCTCTTGGTATTTCTACAGACTCTGCTAATGATGCTATTCAAAACCTGACTCTTCAATCAGGTGAAATCTATTTCTCTAGATTCATTAATAGTAGAACAGTTCAACTGTTCAATACTAAAGCAGAAGCACAGAGTGGTATCAATACTATTGGTATTACTACTGAAAACAATGCTGGACTAATGAAGTTCAGAACTACTAATAAGAAGCTTAAGCTAGATCGAATTAATATCCTTAACCCTGGACAGAGTTATTCTAATAGGAAACTCATTGTTAAGTCAACAGGTATAAACACTGCAAATGATACTATTGTCTTTAATAACCATAACTTTACTGATGGTGATTTTGTAGAGTATGAGTTCTTCGATACTGGAGTAGTTGGACTTAGCACAACAACTCGATATAAAGTTCTTGCCGTAGATAATAAGTCATTTAGACTTGCCAATGCTGGTGTTGGAGGAACTAATCTCACAGACTACATTAGACGTAAGCATGTTGCATTAGACTCTGTTGGTGTTGGTAGTCATATCTTTAAGTATCCTGCCATTGAAGTTACTATCAATGCTGTAACAACTCAACAGACCGCTGGACAGTTCACTGCTACTCCTGTTGTCCGTGGTGCTATTGTTGATGCATATCTGTATGAAGAAGGTTCTGATTATGGATCAGAAACACTTAATTTTGAGAAAGTACCCAAACTTACAGTCACTAGTGGATCTGGTGCTGCTGTAAGTCCTATCATTATTAATGGTAGAATTGAAAATGCATTCGTTCAAAATGGTGGTAGTGGATATACTTCACCACCAGAGTTAGAAGTCACCTCTAGTCCTGTTGGTATTGCCACTACAGGAACCGGTGCAAGACTGAGAGCACTGATCAACAATGTTGGTGTTGTAACCGACGTAGTGGTCCTAGGAAAGGGACAGAACTATGATATCAATACAACTAGTATCAAAGTCAATTCAGTCGGTTCTGGTGCCATTCTGAATGGTTTCGTGAGGAAACTGCAGGTCAATAAGTTTGCGAAGATTAATGATAATGGTGGTGAGATTGTAAACCCAACTCCAAGGAATGGTCTTGAGTATGCTGCTATTGGATATGGATCTACTTTCAGAGTAGAATTTGGTGATGGTGGTTCAGCACACTCCCCAATCATTGGATGGTCGTATGATGGTGTTCCAATCTATGGATCTTACGGATATGTTGATCCAGAGAACATTCAGAGTGGTATTAAGAGAGTTGGTACAGGATATACTTCTGTTATCACTAATATCACCAACAGACCAAGCACCACAGTCTTCCCACCTGGATTCTTTGTAGATGACTTTGTTTATGATGGTAGTGGTGATCTTGATGAATATAATGGTAGATTTGCAATTACCAATGAGTTTCCAAATGGTGTTTATGCATATTATGCTACTATAGACACAATTGGTAATCCAGAATTCCCATTCTTTGTTGGACCACACTATAGATGTGCTCCTATTGCAGAGAACCTTGATCCTGCTGTTAAGATTAGTCAGGCATTTGATTTTAATAACTCTGATTTAGTTAGAAACACCTTCCCACAGAAGATTGGTGATTCTGCAGCATCTTATGACTTTGTTATTGAACCATATAAGGTATTTGTTCAAGATGCAATTGTTGAGAGCATTTCCAGAGGATCTTTTGATTCTGTAAGTGTTGCTGCTACTGGTAATGGTAAGTATGGTGTTGGTGATGTTGTTAACTTCATCGAATTTGCACCTGGTGAAGGAACAGGACTTGCGGCTGAAGTTTCTAGTATTGTTGGCAAGTCAGTTGTCAGTATTGCCTCCACAGACGAAATTTATGAAAATGTTGTTGTTAAGTGGAAGAACAGCAAAGAGGTAGAGTTAGTATCTGATGTTAATTTTGATCTTATCGATCAAGATGTAGTTCAAATCACAGGTCTTTCTACTTTTGTTAAAGATCTTACAGGATCACAAGTTGCCAATACTATTAATCCAATTTCAAACCTAGTTGTTGGTTTTGGTACAACTGGTGTCAGTGGAATGGTCACTGATATTAGTGTTGCTAATATTCCTGTTTCTATCGGCAATTCCATCAAAGTCAGCACCGAAACACTTGGTGTTTTGAATGTATTTGATGCTGATGGCATTATTAGAGTTAAGAGATACCCATCAGAGACTGCAAACGGTGGAGTTGCTCATACAGCAACAGAATCTGTCAGTTATCTGCCACAAGCATTTACGGTAAATGTTGAAACACCATATTTTGAATCAAAAGATCAGGATGTAATTTATTTCAACCCATTTGAGTCAATTGGTATTGGTATCACTGCTGGTTTTACAACTGCTAGATCTTATCAGTTCAATGGTGTAACAACTACCAGAACTATCCAAACTCAAAATATTTTCCTTCCAAATCATCCATTTGTAACTAATCAGCATCTGGCTTATGTTGGATCTGGTACTAGCACAATTGGAATCTCAACATCTCCAACTGGCAACAGATTTGACATGCCAGCAGATGTATTTGCCATCAAGACATCTAAAGATACAATTGGTATCGCAACTGTCCTGAATGGTGATAAAGTTTACTTCCGTGATGTTACAAACACCGATTTCTATGATTATGTCCTTCAGTCACAGTATCAGCAGATTACAGCAGATGTTAAGAAGGTAACTGCAACTGTAACCACTGGTGAAGATCATAATCTTGAAAATGCCGATGTTATCAAACTTGATCTGAAGTCAAACCTCACTAGAGGTGTCGGAGCAGGTTCTTCTATCGTTCTCAAGATTGCAAAAGACAATCTTCTTGTTAATCCAGTTGCAATCAGTTCTGCTGGTGTCAATACATCTACAAATGTCATTACATTAACAGATCATGAATATTCTACTGGAGACAAGGTATTCTATGAATCTACTGAAGTTATTGGTGGACTGACAACCGGAACTTTCTATATCTACACTATTGACAAAGATAATTTCAGTCTTGGTGAAACGGAAAGAGATATTCAAGTATTCCCACCAAACATCGTCAGTCTCACTTCTGTTGGTGGTACATCACAGTCTATTGCTAGAATTAACCCACCATTATCAGTCTATAAGAATGATGATGTTGTATTCAATTTAGAAGACACATCCTTGACAGGATTTGAATTCAAGATCTACTATGATCAAGATTTCTTCAATTCTACAGTTTCTACTGGTCAGACTGACAGTTTCTTGATTAATAGTTCTGGAACTATCGGTTCTGCAGGTGCAGCACTGACAGTTTCCTATTCTACAAACTTCCCCGAAATTCTTTACTACAATGTAGAGAGATCTGGTTTTATTAGCACTGCTGATAAAACAGTTACTGGATATAATGAAATTCAATATAATAATAGTGTATTCTCTGGTGAGTATTCTATTTCTGGTGTTACTAGCACAACATATGGCATTAATTTGACACATGTTCCAGAAAGAGTATCATATGCTTCCACAGAGTGTGATTTGCTGAAATATACCACCAAGTCCACTAGTGCTAATGGTTCTATTGATAAAGTTGATCTTATCTTCCCTGGATTAGATTATAAGAAATTCCCAAGCATTTCTAGTATCACTTCTGGACTTGGAACTGATACGGTCTTGAGACTCAATTCTTCTACAGTTGGAAAGTTAGACACAGTAAGACTGCTTACACCTGGTTTCTCTTATCCATCTGATAAGACACTTTCTCCAGAGGCAAGTATTCCAAATGAACTGAATGTAAGAGATTATCAAACACTGTTCTCTGTATCAATTCTCTCTGGTGGTAGAAACTTCCAGACACCACCTAACGTTATTCTATACAACCCATCAACCAATGAAGTTGTACCTGATTTCCAAGGTTCTACAGAACTGGCTGGCAATTCTGTTAGCCCAACTGTAGATGGTGTCCCTGGAGTCAGAATTGACAAGAATCCAGTTGGTTTGGAAGACGATGTTGTTTATGAGGCATATACCGTCAATAATGACAATGGTGTTTCCATCGTTAGTGTTGCGTCTACCCAGAACAATAACGTTACTCTGCAAATTGCAACTCCTGTTCTTGGATTTACAACTGCACCATTCCAAGTTGGAGACAGCATCTTTGTCGAAGGTATCGGCATGGGTGGCACTACAGGAGAAGGTCACAACTCTGCAGACTATGGATATCAGAAATTTACAGTTGCAAGTTATGACAGCACTTCTAACCCCAACCTGCTGACATACAATTTGAATTCATTTGTATCTGCAGGTGCATCTGTTGGTGTTGCTCAAACAACTCCAAGTCTGTTTGCTCAGGTAATCCTTGCTGAGGATCTTCCTATTCTCAGAGTTACTAAGCAAAATGCAAGATTTGAACCTGGTGAGTTGCTGTATGTGAATTCTGACTTTAGTAATGGATCTACTGATCTGACTGTGATCAGTTTCAATGATCTAACTGGTAAGTTGAACATCAGTGGATCTACCAGAATTGAGTCTGGAGATACACTTACTGGTGGCACTAGTGGTTCTAAGTGTACTATTGATAACGTAGTAAGTTATGTTGGTAGTTTTGAAATTGATGCATTCTCTGACGTAACCCGTGGTTGGAAAGATGATATTGGCAAACTGAGTGAAGATTACTCAGTCATGGGTGATAATGATTACTATCAGAGAATGTCCTACTCCATTCAGAGTGAGAAGACATTTGACGATGTTATCAGTTATGTCAATGAGAACGTTCACCCAAGTGGATTTAAGAACTTCAAAGATATGCAGTTGACGCCTAGTGCATCTCTGCTGAATGGACAGAATGTTGGTGCATCTCTGACAACTGCACAAGAAGAACCATTCCTGGTTCTCGATGTTATTGCTGAT
>Ga0213860_10000566_pt1 | contig 14824 bp, 12 predicted proteins | sample PICome_3_FD_160118 | JGI IMG/M metagenome (GOLD analysis project Ga0213860, IMG submission 160118) | Coastal seawater microbial communities near Pivers Island, North Carolina, United States - PICO550 | ecosystem: Environmental > Aquatic > Marine > Coastal | place: USA: North Carolina...
AGCAATACCAGCAATCAAAGCAGTAAATATGCCTGTAGCCTGTCTTCTTAAATCAGCATATTGACTGTAATCATTAATCCTAAAATCATTATCTTCACCAGGACCAATATCATGTCTTGCTCTTAATATTTGCTCAATAGTCATCATAACCATATCAACATTAGCATCATTTGGAATACCAACATTAATTGAGTCAAGATTATTTGTTCCGAATACTCTTTGGGCACCTGTTAGTAAAGGTATATACAACTCATCATCTGGATTCTGCCAGCCAGTAGAACCTTCTTCTTTTAGAACTCCTATAACTTTATATGAAACTCCAGCAATAAGTATTTCTTTATTAAGAATATTTTTAGCAGTTGTTTTAAGTTCTCCAGGAACATCTGATCCAATAACAACAACTCTTTTCCTTCCAAGGTTATCTTTATCATTAAAAATTCTACCAATATCAAGATCATATCCTCTAACTTCAAAATGAACAGGTAGATATGCCCCAACTCGCTGATTAATATTTGAATTTAAATACTTAATTTGTCGATTTCTTGTGATAGTTGGTGAGATATCCCAATCATGGTCTTTATTCTTTGCAAGTGCTTCTGCGTCCTTAATCTGAAGAGGTATAAGCCCTTTAGTAACAGCGCCTCTTCTATTTTGTCCAGGACTTACATATAGAGTTCTGCCACCAAGGTCATCAATTGATTCATCTAATGCTTTACTAGCGCTAGACCCTAGACCTATCACCGCTATGACTGCAGCTGTACCAATAATAATTGCTAAAGCTGTAAGAATTGATCTGACAGCATTTGATCTAATGGAAGCTAATGCTGTTGCTAAAGATTCTCTAACTAACATTATCCAAAGCTAAATGAAGCATTAACCCTCTCTCTAAATCTTTGTTGGTAATCAAAAAGGCTTTTACTAGGTAAGATATATAATGTGTCACCGGTGGATAACCCATCTAAAATTTCAACATTTGATAAATCAGATACACCAATTTGCACCCATGTAAGAGCAGGTCCTTTATTACCATCTTTAATAACAATAAATTTATTGAAATTTTCTCCTTCAACTTTATTTTTTAAAAAAATATCAACTTCTTCTTTAGGAATATTTAATATATTAGCCGCTGAATATATGTCCTTTCTAGTTCTTAGTGACATTGAAGGAGCGCTCATCGAAACATCTTTATTTAATATCTCAATTACAACATCTGTATTCATACCAAGAAGAAGTAAATTTTCTTTATTATCAATATCTATTAAGACAGGAAACGTTGTAACATTCTGCTCAATTTTCGCAAGAGGCTCAACTTTAGAGACTGTTCCAAAAAACTCTTTATCCCTATATGCTGCAACTTTTATAGATACGGTTTGTCCGATTGATACCTTGCCTACATCTATTTCATCAACCAATGCTCGCACTCTTACTTTTGATAAATCAGCCATTGTCATTAATAGAGTTCCGCCACCTACCGCAGATGTTGGTGAAGAAATAACTTGACCAACTTCAACTGGTCTAGAGATTATTGTCCCAGAAATTGGTGATCTAACTATAGTGTCATCAAGAGCTATTTTTGCATTTTCATAAGAAACCTCTGTTCTAACCAATGTTGATTTAGCTTGAGCAAAATTTTCTTGAATATCTTCAAAAGCCTTATCAGATATGCTTCCATTAACATGAAGCTCCTTACCTCTTTCGTATTGAGATCTAGCATTCTCAAGCCTTACTTTTGCAGCCTCAAGGTCTGATTTAGATTGATTTAAAATATTTGTTGGAGTTCTTTGATCAATTTGACCAATAATTGAGCCCTTTGTAACAGAATCTCCAACCTCTGCACCTAAAAACAAAACTTCACCAGAGGCTTTAGACTTTATCTCAATTGAAGAAATTGCTTCAATTATCCCCGATGCTTCAATTGAAACCTCAAGAGTTTCAGCAGTTACTTCTTGTTTTTTATAATATACAGCTGGAGCTTCTGCCTCTGGTCTTCCACATGAAGCAATAACTACTGCTGAGATTAAAATTAGATTTATTTTTAATTTAGAATTTATCATTTTTTATATATTTATATCTGATTCAATCAGACCATCTTTAATATTAATTATACGTTTAGATTGATGCGCAACATCATCTTCATGGGTTATCAGTATTATTGTTTGGCCTTCTGCATTTAATTCTTTAAATAATGTCATCACTTCATCACCTGTTTTTGAGTCAAGATTACCTGTTGGTTCATCAGCAAATAGAATGCTTGGCTTATTTACAAGAGCTCTAGCAATTGCAACTCTTTGTTGTTGACCACCAGATAATTCAGCTGGAGTATGGTCAACTCTATCTTTTAAACCAACTCTATCAAGGACATTTAAAGATAAATCTATAGCTTCGTTTTTATTTTTACCAGCATATTTAAGAGGCAACATAACATTATTTAAAGCAGAGTTTCTGGCTAAAAGATGAAATGACTGAAAAACAAATCCAATTTCTTTATTTCTAATCTTTGCTAACTCATCATCTTTGAGTTCAGCAACAGATTTATTATTTAATAAATATTCACCAGAGCTTGGTGTATCAAGACATCCTATTATGTTCATTAAAGTTGTTTTACCCGATCCTGATGGACCCATTATTGAAATAAATTCACCCTTATTAGCAGAAAATGATATATCTTTAAGAGCATCAACTCTTTGAGAACCCATTTTAAAAGATCTTTTAAGATGTTTTGTTTGTATTATCATTAATATATGTCAAATGTACTTTACATATAATACAGCAAAGTGGCTTTTTAAAGTATATTATTATTTTATGTATTTAATTCTTTTATGAAAGCAAGCCAACCTTCAGCAGGTGTTTTTGTAGCTTCATAATTTAGAGCATTATTAAAATATTTTTCTGCTTCATTAATTTTATTTACCTCGTAATAAGATATTCCAATTAATAAATCAAGCCTTCCAGGAACTTTGTTGTAATTTAGATTAGATGCCTCTTTTAGATATTTTATTGCAAGGAACCAGTCCTCCTCTTCAAAAGCAAAACGACCGATTTTAAAAGCAATATTAGAGTCTTTTTCTAATTCTAAGGATTTAATTAAATACTCTATACCAACATCTCTTTCCCTTAAGAAAAAATATGAATCAGCCATTAGTTCATAATTTTCTTTTGATCTTTCTACTATATCTTTATCAAAACCCCCATTTATTACTTTAATTGCTTTTTGGGGCAATTCTTTATAAAGATAATATCTAGCCAAATCTAAGTATTCTTTTTCTTTGGTTAAGGTATCTTTTTCAAATGCTAATTCTAGACCAGCTAAAGATTCGTTCTCATCATTAGTTGTATAATAAAGGCCGCTTATCTGTTTCCAGTACTCTTTTTTCTCTGGGTTAACAAATAAAAGTATTTGAGCTATATCAACAGCATCGTCATATTTTTCAAGCTTAACAGCTACTGCTAATTCATAACCCAACCAATCTTCTTTGTAGTCTTCAGAAAGTTGGTTAGCTTGCTTAATATTTTCATACGATTTCAAATAATTACCTTCCTGATAATATGAAATACCGAGCATGATTAAATCTCTTGGAGAGTAAAGTTGACCTCTTTTTTTTGCAACATCTAAATAAGCTTCAAGAACATCAATAGTTTTTTTATAATTGGAAAGCTGAAAATAACATTGTGCTAAATTTTTTCTTACAGCCAAGCTTGTTACAAAAGGAATTTTTCTAAAAAGAAGCGCTGCTTCGTATTTCTCTATGGCTTGATCATACATGCCCTGAACAGCATAAAAGTTACCATATAACTGATTTATAAGAGCTCTTTCATAACTTTGTTCATTTTTAAAATACCTTTTTGAAAAAATTTCTAACTCTCTTTCAGCTTCAACAAAGTCTTCTTCTTCAATAAATTCATTGATACGCTTTAGAAACTCATATACATATCTTGATATAGCATCATCAGATGCACTTAAATAAGAATTAAAACTAAAAATAATTAATAAAGTTAAAAAAATATTTTTATACATTACAAGTAAACTCCACTAGTAATTCACCCATTTGATCAACAGCAGTACCATCAATAGTTTTGGGTTTGAATTGCCATCTTCTGACAGCTTTTATTGCTTCAGAATCAAAAAGTCTTGGTGGTTTTGAGCCTTTAATTTGAATCTTATCAACTCTTCCTGATGAAGTCACATTTAAAACCATTGTAACAGCGCCATTAATTCCATTTATTTGTGCTTCACGTGGACATCTAGGCGCAACTTTGACAATCGGAATTAGCTGACTTGTCCCAGTACCTAGTGAATCCAAGTTTCCAAGAAAGGCTCCACCAAAATCTGTGGGTAATGAAAAATCTGGAACATCAAAATCTAAATTAGCTACAGGTGGTGGCTTCATATCATCAAGCTCAATTTTAGGTTGAGGCGGCCTCTTTGGTGTTGGAGGTTTTTCAGGTATTGTTCTTTTTCTTTCTTGAAGAGTCTCGTCATCTTTTACTCTTATGAATTCTACATAGTTTGGATTTGAATTTTTTTTATTAAGATTAGCAGACTGGCTAATTAATAATTGAATAAGAAAAAAGACCAAGATTGATAGGCCTGTTGCAATAAAGTACTTTAAAAATATAGTTTTACTAATCCTCATTTTTTGCAGCTATAGATATATTTTGAACACCTGCAAGTCTAATTTGGTCCATTGTTTCAACAAGTAAACCAGATCTAGCTTCTTTATCTGCTTGAATGATTACTGAGCCTTCTGGATATTCTATCTTTAATCTTTCAATGTTAGCTCTTACAGCTTTTAAGTCTACTCTCCTTTTATCAATCCATATTTCATTATTTTGAGATATCGCAACCAAGATATTTCCTTTCTCATCCCTTTCTGCAGTATCTGCATTAGGTCTATTAACTTCGATACCAGTTTCTTTTACAAATGAGGTGGTAACTATAAAGAAAATTAACATGATGAATACAATATCCATCATTGGTGTTAAATCTAAGCCCGATTCATCTTGTTGTCTTCTATTTTTTCTTCTCAATATGAATAACCTCTTTTTTTAACCAAGTCTGTTAAAACAGTATTGGAGTTTTGAATCCTATAAGTAAGATCTTGTCTAAAATATAAACCAAATAAGGTAATTACCATACTTGCCATTGTTGGTATTGTAGCTTTTGCAACACCAGATGACATGGCCCTTGGATTACCTGTACCAAGAAAAGAAAGTACTTCAAAGACCTCTATCATTCCGTAAACAGTTCCAAGCAAACCAAGCATTGGACACATTCCAATCAAACCATCAAGCAACTTTAAATTAGATTCTGAATTTCTTTTATATTCAGATAAGAAAGTTTTCTCAACAACTGATAAATTAGTAGCAGATGGAGGGAAATTAGTTTCATATGCTAACAGAGCTTTGTTGTACCAATATTTTTTTTCATAAAATAAGAAAAAGTATTTACTGACTAAAAGAAAAAAAATTATTAATGTTAATAAAAAGAGTAAGTATAAAACAGGTCCTCCTCTTGATATTAAATCTGCAAAAAACATATTAAGTTTTTGATAGAACGTATGAAGCTTTTTCTTCTAGAACCTGAATAAGATTAGAAGACTTTTCTGATAGATATGTATAAAAGCCTAATAATGGTGCTGCTACAATTAGCCCGAGCATAGTTGTTATTAATGCTTGAGATATACCACCGGCCATTTGCTTAGGATCTCCAGTGCCAAACAACGTAATAGCCTGGAATGTTTCAATCATACCTATAACTGTTCCTAAAAGACCGAGCAAAGGTGCAACAGCAGCAAAAAACTTTACCCAATTATTACCCCATTCAATATTTTTAGAATAGCTGATGATGTATTCATCAATTAAATTTTCTTTTGACTCAATGCTTGATGCATTTGATATTAAATCTTCCATTTTATTGGTTACATCAGAGGTATCATCTAATATGATTTGTGATTGTTCTTTTAATTTTATAATCTTAAATACACTAAAGGCCAATCCAATTAAACCAATTAAAATAATAATAAAACCAATTGATTTACCTTGAGCAATTCGTTCAAACCAACCAGGCTTATCTAGATATAGCGATAAAAGAAAACCTCTTGTAGGATCTATAGAGACCTTCTCATAGCTATCTGATCTATAATGACGTTTAAGTGATTTGATGTATTCTCTTTCAGGCTGTCTAGGCAATAATTGAAAAGCATTTAATGATGAATCAGGTCTTAAGAAATTATCTTCATGAACAATATTAAATAACCCATATCTTGTAACAAGTCCCTTAAATGAATCACCATTAGGATTTGTTATAGGTGCTTCAAATGAAATAATTTCGCTGCCTGCCCCTATTTCATCAAAATAGGCTATCCATAAATTTTCTAATTGCTGAAGATTATGAACTTTTATAACAGCAATTTCTTTTAATATTTCTTGTCTTTCAGGAAATTCATAAAAAACAACTGAATTTTCACTAGCGGCTACAAGTTCACCAGCATATTGTCTAGTTACGCCAAAAAGTTCACCCAAGACACCTATTTTAATTTGTAATTTTTCTTCTAAATCTGCAAGCAACTTTTCATTTGATTCGAATGCATTTTCTAATCTAGTATTTCTATTTTTTTCATTTGTTAATAAATTTTGAGCATCTTTAAGAAGATTATTCCTTTCCTCTACTCTATTTAAAAACTTTTCTATTCTCTTCTTGTCCTGATCAACATATATACTTCTGTTTTCTTTGATTACCTCAATTAATTGATTAATGGCATCATTTCTTAACTCATCTATAGATACTTCCTCATCTTCTTGAGCATATAGATTGATTGAAAGAATAAAAATAAATAGGTACTTTAACTTACTCATCATTGTTTACCGGTTTTAAAGGCAGTGAAATAAAATTAGGAGGAGATTGTCTATTAGCTATATCCAAAGCTAATTTAATATCATTATCTAAAGAGGAGCCTTTATGCTCCCATTTTTTTTGAGTGTTATCCCAAAACCCTGTTTCCTTACCATCTAAGGTTCTATAAAAGAGCCCTAACCTACCTAGCCTAAAGTATTCGACAGCCTTATTATCATTATCTATTTCTATATAGCCATTATATGACTCTATAGTTCTTCCAAAATCGGCCTCAAGTTGATATGTTTCAAAAATTTTCCTAAATTTCTCTGCAGTAGTGACATCAGCACGTGTTATCAATTGATCAAGATCATCTACTCTTTTTTTTCTTTCATCAATAAGAAAAGGGATATCGATAGATACAAATTTAGATAATGATTCAACCATTCTTTTTAATAAAGGTAGAATATCTATATTGATATCATCTAAAGATTCGATTTGCTCTTCAATGTTTTTAATTTCTTGAATTTGTTGGTCAACTATTTTTGACAATTGATCATCGTAGTTTTTTAATGATTTATATTCATTCAATGTATCTTTGTATTCAAAATAAACTCTTTTTGATTCTTCATCAAGCTGGTTGATTTTCTCTTGTAGTTTTATTGATTCAGCACTTGCACTAACTTGAGTATCAATAGCTTGATCCACAACTTCTTGTGCGGTTAGGTTGATTCCAAAAAGGATTAAAAAAATGTAAATTATTTTCATGTCGGTATTATATATATTATTTTAGTTTATTTTAAGCAAAAAAAGAGCCCCATTGGGGCTCTTTTTTTTCTAGTAAACTAGAAAATATAGCTTACACCAACAGTAGCGTATCTACCAAATGCACTAAAGTAACCTCTGTTATAGTATGGATAACCATATGCAGGATCAACCTGAGGCATTTTGTCTTCAACATTTCTAATACTGAAATATAATCTTAAATCAGTATTATAGTTGTAGTTGACAGATATGTTTGTAGTCATATGTGGCTCAGTTTTATTTAACTGAGAATAAGCTTCCATATGTCCTGTTCTGTCAGTAAATACATTAACACTCCACTCTTGGTATAACCAACCTAGTGAAATATTTTGTTGAGATCTTGGCTCATATAGATATGCATCTAATGCGTCTAGCTCATCTGAATATTCATCAAATTTCGATGCACTTTTAAGGATGTGCGATGAAAGGATGCTGAAATAAAAGTCACCGATATTTTCTGTTTCTTTTCTATAATTAAATTCCCAGTCTGCTCCTTCATAATTTAAATATGATTGGTTAGCATATGCTGGATATACTTCATCCCATGAACCTATAGGAAGTGGATCGCCAGTAAGAGAGTCTTCGGCTGGACCTCTAACAACTTTTGCTAGAAGAGCATCACAGTCTCTATTAGGAAATTCATCATTCATGAAGTCTTCAAAAGCTGATCCATAAAGACATTTACCTTCAGCATAGTTAATTGAATATGGGCCTTCTCTTGTAACAGCTCTTTCAAGCATAACTTCATACAAATCAACTCTTAGGCTCATGTTGTTATTAATTTGCCATACAACACCAAGCTGGAAGTTTTCACCTTCTTCTTCTTGAAGTTCATTATTACCTTCTAAGAATGCTCTAACGCTTCCACTACCAATCTCACAATCTCTATAATCATCATAATCATATAGTAGCTCACCTGTTTCAGGATCAGTTAGACCTGATATAGCATATGCATAACATGCAACATAGTCCTGAATACCGTTATAGAAACCAGAACTTGCTTCTTGGAAAAGATAGTTCATATCTGGCGCTCTAAATGTTTCAGATGCAGAGCCTCTAATCAATAGATCTTCATTTGGTCTGTATGCAAAGTTGACCATGTTAGATCTTCTAGATCCAACATTAGATGAAGCGTCATCATATCCGTCATATCTGGATGCGAGACTTACCTCTAGTTTATTGTTAACTGGAAATGCGAACTCAATACCAGCTGATTTTCTTGTTCTAGAACCGCCACCATCAATAGCAGATCCTTGAATAAATCTAATTTCATCACCAGCATTATCATCAAGTCTGCCTGCTGATGGTGTTAAATCATATTTTTGTTTTTGGTGTTCCATAGTAAACGCAAAACCAACAAATCTATCCATTAATTCAAATTCACCAGTTAATTGAAAATCAAAAGTTGTTTGTTCAGATTCGCCTAATTGTGAGTCATCTGCTAACCAGGACATAAGCATATCCTGAGTTACAGCACCAGCTAATCTATCAATTAAGAAACATGAAGATCTACCAAATTGATTTTCATAACCACAAGCTGGGTCTGTTGGAAGTCCATAAGCAGCTAAAGCATCATTTACAGTTGCCACTCTTCCTAAATCAGCAAAATAGTCAATACTGTTCAGGTAATCTAATCTACCTTGACCACCATAAGCATCATTAAAGTAAGTACCTGTTAAAAGGTTTCCATTTTCATCAGTTGCACCAACACCAGTGAAGTAATCATAAATGGCATCAGTAAATGTCATGTCTGATGTAGCGTACTCATATTCAGATGTGTTAACACCAATTGACCATTCAAAACCTCTTTGAGTGATACCATTAAAACCAATGAATGCATCTGTAAGAGTTTCTTCAATATCAGCTCTATTTTCAGCTGCAGGTGCACCTTGTGCCGAAAATACTCTGTTAAAGTAAGGAACTGTTAGGGTGGTGCCTAAAGCAGTTTCAGGAATTGAGGAAGTCGATGTTAAAGCATTAATTCTAATAGGGTCTAAAATACCGCCTAAGAATATATTTCTATTAACATCGCTTCTGTAATATGCTTCATCATTATACTGATAAAGTCTAGATTCAAAATTAATACCATTGTTGAATGTATGGTTGAATGACACATATGCTGTGTAATCTTCTCTTTCATTAACCATAGAAGGTGAATTACCCCCAAATCTTTCTGAACCATAATCCATACCACAACCAGCACCTGGATATGAACCAGAATAATTCCATTCAGGATCTTGCTTAACAAAATTAAAATATGCAGGATCTAGTGAATTACAAGGTATTCCAAATTCTTCTAAGCCATAGAAAGCTCTTGGGCCAAGACCATCAGATCCTGTATACCAAAGAAAACCCCATCTAGGTGATACATAATCTGTTCCATAAGCAGGATCATCAGTAAAAGAATCAAACATTTCTCTGTCTGCATAATACATAGGGTCAACTGAAGTTAAGTCGATACCTGCAGTCCAACTAGAACTACCTTTAAAACCACCTGTTATAAAAGTTGCTTGATAAATATTATCGCCGCCATTGTCAGTTTCTGATGCATATACATTTACTGAGTTATAGTCGATACCTTTTCTGGTTATAATATTAACAACACCAGAAACAGCATCAGAACCATAAATAGCAGAAGCACCTTGTGATAAGACTTCAATTCTATCAACTAAACCAATTGGCACTATGCCTGTATTAACAATGTTACCAGCATTGTTATATGGGATCGGATAATCAGCTGTTCTTCTTCCATTAATAAGGAATAACACCCTACCAGGTCCAAGATTTCTTAAATCCAACTCATTAGCATTAGGTGTAAAGTTGTTTGTTAAAGACTCGTTCTGAGTATATTCATTAGCTGAAGGTATCGATTGAAGCGCTTCTGTAACATTTCTGAAACCTGCATTGTCGATATCTTCTTTTGTAATAACTAAAAGAGGTAATGCACCTTCTTCTTGAGTTCTTTTAATTCTAGATCCAGTAACAACAACTTTTTCAAGAGTTACTACTTCGCCATCAGCATCAGAACTGGTTGTTTCAACTTCCTCTTCAGTAACCACTTCCTCTTCTGTACTTTCTACAGCTTGTGATTCACTTGATTCAGTTGAGCTTGCTTCTGTATCATCACCAGGATTATCTGCAACAACATTAAAAGCAAACATTAATAAAAATGTAAAAAATAAATTACTATAATTATAATTTTTCATACGATCCCCTCGTAAAATAACGTTTAACCTTGTAATTTTGTTCTTAAATGCAAAAAAAAGCAATATTTTAATAAAAAATTTGATTAATTTATAAAATAGATAAAATTTATGTATGTAAAACATACTTGACAGTTTCAACCTTTTTTTGTGTAATAATTGAATCTAAACATAAATTAATTAATTTTTTAAAAATCATATGAAAAAATATACAAATAACTCAAAATTTCTATCAATGTTATTTATATCTTTATGTATAAATACCTCCTTGAATGCATTTAGTTATCCTATAAGCACTGAAGAATTGTCTTGTAAATCATCTAATCCAAGTTTTTCTATTTCTCCAAGTGGAAAATATATGGCGATTATGACTCCTGATATATTAAATGAATGCAAGATTGAACCAGATAGATCTGAGTATGTTGAAGATGGTTTTTTTAGAAAAGGTTTAACAATTGTAAATTTAGATACATGGGAGCAGAGAATGCTTTCAAATGGCTCACAAGGTGAAAGTATCAGTAGTTTTAGGTGGGCTTCAGATAATAGATTTTTTTATTCTCCTGCATATCAAGGAGTTGGAAGGAACTCTAGAGCTTATACGGTCTTTGCTATGGATGTTGATGGTAAGAATAAAACAAACTTAGCAAGTGTTAATCCTGGTGTTGAAGGTGATATTGGTAGTTTTTCGGTATACAACATGGATATGTCTGATCCAGATCATGTATATGTTAGATGGAATAATAGAAGACTAAGAGTGCCTGATTTTTATAAATTAAATATTAATACAGGAAAACCAACTCTTATAGCCTTTGGTCCAGATATTGGAGACAAAGAGATTATATACAACATATGGGCTAATAATGATGGTATGCCTGTTGCAGCTCTTACTGATGTAGGTATTGAAAGAGTTTTATATACTTACAACGAGAATACTAAAGAATGGAGTGAACACTATAGGTATGAATGTCAAAATCCACACTTCATTCCAATATCAGTTTCAGAGGGCGGTCTTTGGCTTGTTACAGGTCAAAAATTAGATTCTAATGGGAATGTAATAGATCCACATGAAACTAATGCGCTTTATTTATATGATCCAAAAACAAAAACATTTATTGAAAAACTTTACGAAGATAAAGAATACGATATTGGTGGATATACCGGAGGATGTAGAGATACCTATAATGGAGGATTTGCATCTATTGATCCTGTTACCAACGAACTTCTGAGTGTTAACTACCAAACATATGAGCCTGTAAGATTATTTTTTAATGATGACTTAGGTAGAACTTATAAAGCGCTAGAGCAGGTTTTTCCAAATGACTGGGTATCAATATCAACATCAGATAATTCAAAAAAAAGAGCTGTTGTTAGAGTTTATGGATCAAATAATCCTGGTGAATATTATTATCTTGATCTTGATAAAGGTGAATTAAAGCCACTTTTTACATCTCATCCATGGCTTGATAGATCAAATTTATCTAAAAAAGAATTTGTCAGGTATAAAGCGAGAGATGATTTGTCGATACCAGCATATCTTTCGCGAAGAACATTTGATGCTGGAGGAAATTATTTTGTGATACTTCCTCATGGTGGTCCCAATGTAAAACAACAAATTGGTTTTGATATGTGGGTACAATTCTTTACATCTCGCGGGTTTAATGTTCTTCAGCCTGACTATAGAGGCTCAACTGGATACGGAATGACGCATTACACTCTTGGTAATAGGCAATGGGGTAAAACCATGCAGGATGATATAAGTGATGGAGTTCAATGGGCAGTTGACAATGGTTATGCTGATGCTGATAAGGTTTGCATAGCTGGTGCTAGTTATGGTGGTTATGCCTCTATGGCAGGAGCAGTTTTTACTCCTGATCTTTATAGTTGTGTTATAAATTTTGTTGGTGTTTCTGATATGAGAGACCTTCTAAAGAATTTTGGATCTAAGTCTAGTAGATTTAATTCATGGGAAGATGAAGGTAGATTAGAGTGGGGTGATGATAAAGGACCTGGTGCTGATCAATATATCCAAGAAATATCTCCAATTCTTCATGTAAAAAATATCACTGCGCCAGTTTTGATAACACATGGGTCTAACGACTACACTGTTCCATTAAAACATGCTCAAAAACTTAAAAGAGAAATGGAGAAAGAAGGAAAAGTAGTTGAGTATTTTGTTGAAGCAAAAGAAGGTCATGGTTTCTTCGGTGAAGCGGCCAATTTGGCTCACTACAATGTTCAAGAGGCATTTCTTGAGAAATACGTTACTAAGAAAAAGTAACTAAAAAGCTGCTATATCAGTTAAATTTTTTCCTAATATGAGGGTATGAATATCAAAAGTACCCTCATAAGTATTCACGGCTTCTAAATTCATACAATGCCTAATAACATGATATTCATCACTAATACCGTTACCTCCTAAAATATCTCTGGCATTTCTTGCAATTTCTAATGCCTTAGAGCAACTATTTCTTTTTACTAAAGATATCATTTCAGGGGTATAGCTACCCTGCTCAATTTCTCTACCTACTTTTAAGGCAGCTAGAAGTCCTATTGCGATCTCTGATTGCATATCAACTAACTTCTTTTGAACTAATTGTTTAGCAGCTAGAGGTTTATTAAATTGAATTCTATCAAGTGAATAATTCAGAGCCGTTTCTAAACAAAATTCAGCAGCACCTAAAGCACCCCATGCAATACCATATCTAGCCATATTTAAACATGAGAATGGTCCTTTAAAACTTTGCACTTCTGGAAGAATATTAGATTCTGGAACAAAGACATCCTCCAAAAATATTTGACCTGTTTCAGATGCTCTTAGAGAAAATTTACCTTCTAGCTTAGGTGTGGATAAGCCATTAAAATCTCTTTCTACAATAAAGCCACGTAAAATTCCATCATCATCTTTAGCCCAAATAACCAAAATATCTGCAATTGGTGAGTTTGTAATCCAAGTCTTTGAGCCATTAAGTATAAAACCACCCTCAACTTTTTTAGCTTTTGTTTTCATAGAAGATGGATCAGATCCTGCATCCGGTTCTGTTAATCCAAAACATCCAATTAAATTACCTTTAGCCATTTCTGGAAGATATTTATTTTTTTGATCTTCAGAGCCAAATTGCTCAATTGCGTACATGGCTAATGATGATTGAACGCTATATGCTGACCTATATCCTGAATCCACTCTTTCAATTTCATGAGTTATAAGTCCGTATGCCACATAACCAATACCCTGACAGCCATAACCTTGAACAGTTGCTCCAAGAAGTCCTAACTTACCTAATTCTTTATATATGTTTTTATCAAATATTTCATTTCTATTAGCCTCTTGAATTCTTGGCATTAATTCATTGGTAGCATAATCTCTTATTGAATCTCTAATGAGTATTTCTTCTGAAGTTAATTGATTATCAAAATTTAAAATATCTAAGTCTTTCATTAATTTATCCTCTCAACCCTAATAATACCAAACCTAGGAGAAGAAAACTCAATCAAATTTTTTGTTAGGATTTCACTTACAATTTTAATCATGGTATTACTATTACCACATATTATGATCAATGGAAGAAGGTCTTGATGTCTCAAAACAAAATCATAAACATCATCTTCTACATTGCGATGTCTCACGCCATGAAGATCTAAATGCGTGATACCTCTTTCTTCAAATACATTCATACACTATCATTATAAATATATTCTGATTATGGCAAAATTACATTTTTTTTATTCAACAATGAACGCAGGTAAATCTACCTCTCTGCTTCAATCAAACCATAATTACCTTGAAAATAATTTGGAAACTTTACTATTTTTACCAAAAGAAAATATCTCGTTTAATGAAGGAAAGATTGTTTCAAGGATAGGTATCGATGCAAAAGCAATTGAAGTTAATTCAAAGTTTAATTTTTATGATTATGTTAATACTGTTGAGCATAAGAATTTAAGTTGTATTTTGATTGATGAGTCTCAGTTTTTAAGCAAAAAGCAA
>Ga0213860_10000572_pt1 | contig 14761 bp, 12 predicted proteins | sample PICome_3_FD_160118 | JGI IMG/M metagenome (GOLD analysis project Ga0213860, IMG submission 160118) | Coastal seawater microbial communities near Pivers Island, North Carolina, United States - PICO550 | ecosystem: Environmental > Aquatic > Marine > Coastal | place: USA: North Carolina...
GAAATTTATTTCATTAACAGTATTGTTTAGAGTTTTATCATATTCATATTTATATGTTGAGTATTTTGAACATGGAATAAGATGTATCAAAGTTGAATCTTCATCAAGCATAGGCCCAAGATCATCCATGGATACACTAGAAAATTCTTCTAAATTTGAGTCAAATAATTCAAGCGAATCATTTTCTATATCATATGATTGAGTTAAGTAATATTTCATTAGATACCATTATATGTTCTTGAAAGAATTTCTCCATTCCTATTCTTACCAAAATAAATAATTGTTGATGAAAGTGAAGTGAAATCATCTGTTTTTAATTCTGAATTAATCATAAATTTATTACTAGTAAGATTTATTTGAAGATACGGGTCTCCAAATTGGATTCCACTAAAATTATTATAAAAAGTATTAGCTTGATCATAGCCTTCATCAGGTGAATTAAAGATTATATATTCTGCATCTGAAGATGTAAGCTCAATGAAAGCTGATGCTAACAACAAGGCATCCCCCTCTTCTAATGAATTTATATTAATATAAGGTTGCTCAGATATTGGCAAGGCACATAAATATTTCGAAATATGACCCCAGTCTATTGATTTTGATATTGGCAAAGCTTTGAGCTCATAAATATTATTAAAATATCTCATGCCTGAATAATGCATAGGACTTGCTAAAGGGCCCGTATAATAATAATCCTCAATGCCAAAATCTCTTGGATCAGAATCTGCATCAATCCAATCAATTATTTGATCTATAAGTTCATTAATATATATTTCATCATATTCAAGCATATCAAAAAGTTTTTTTATTCTCTTAATGTTTTGCTGATCTGGAATAAATTCTCCATTAAGGTTTCTTACCAAGTTATTAATATTTATACAGTTTGAAAGATCTTTAACTTTTGTTTCAATCGAACCATTATCTGCCTTAAATATATAGCTATCATTAAGTAATGGATGATTCCTTGGTAAGAAATTTTTATTAGCATCTATTTCGTCTTTAATTCTATTAATAGATATTGATTCTACTCCTCTATAATAATTTAAAGCATGCGTTTGATATTCAAGATATGCAAATCTCTTAATAGATACAAAATATTTATTACCAAGAATTGCAGCAATTGATGATAAAAGTAAAATTACCAATAACACAGATATCATTACTATGCCTTTATTTTTATTGTTGATATGCATATTTTATGTTTGGCTCAATAATCCAATGGTATTCATGATTATTTTTTTTAAAATCAATTCTGATTAATGTTGGGATTTTTTTTGATGAAATTTCACCAACTGGCCATGAATTATGCCATCTTCTCTCATACATAAAAGAAAAATTTACATCAGATATGTTTTTTATAAGTTCAGATTGAAAATAATCATCAACCAAATAAGGGTTAGATGCAAAATATTGTCTTCTATATAAAATATTTTCATCGAAATAATACAAGACTTTTTTGACCGGTGAAGAGTCTATAGAAATATCATTAATAAAAGTATTAAATGAAATACTTTTATTATTATAGTTAGCAATAAATGTGCCCTCTTCGAAACTTCCAAAAAAATCTCTGCTTGGAACATTTACTGCTTGCCTTAAATCTCTTCTTAAAATTGTAGAGGCTAACGTCATCTCTTTAATCTCTTCAAGTTTTTTATTGCTAATATCTTGAGATATCAAAGAGGTTGAAAGAATATTAGACGATATCAATAAAATTATTGAAAGTATTAATAAGGAAATTAAGATTTCGATTAATGTAAATCCTTTATTCATAAATATAACCAGACAAAGAATATACAGATTTCTCTTCTGAATTTTTTATGATTATATTAAATTCAAAAATCTCCGGAGAAATTGAACTCTTAAAATCTTCCTCCCAGTACCACAATTTACCACCCATGAACATCTCGCCTTTTCTAGCTTGTTTATTTAAAGGTTTTTCAATTGTATTCATCAAAGCGAGTCTATTGTTAGCAACCTCTATGGCATGCATTCTGCTTTCAAGCAAAAAGATAGATGATGATGTTGAAGTAATTAATTGGAAGATAGTTATGACTGACATTGAAAAAATAACCAAAGCAACAACAACTTCTATTAGGCTAAACCCTTTAGTATGTTTCATATTTTGTTTCAAAATTTCCATTTTTATCAATATCAATGATATAAATATTCGAATCTAATTCTACTCTTATTTGTCCACCTGAATTTTGACCATCAGGAAAAAAAATAAGAAGTGGCGTGCTATCAAATTCATCCTTAATAACTGTCTCAATACCCTCTGGAGATAGGTAACTTTTTTTATAGTTAATGAAATCGTCCCAATTTGTCTTTGGAAGATCTATCTTTCTATTATTTATTTTTATACCTAAGTTATTAATATAAGAAGCATCAATTTTATTGTTTTTTGCATAAAATCCTATCATCGAACCTGATAACATGCTCTCTTCAGATAAGTAGTTGAATAAGTTTTTAAGAGCTCCGGTATTTTTTTCTAAAGAATCTAAAACACTTGAGTTTAGAAAAATAATTGATGAAACTAGACCAATAATAATTATTGAAACTAAAAGCTCTATTAAGGTAAACCCTCTTGAGTTTTTACTGCATCCAATTGCCAAAGTCTGTATTTTCTCCATCACCACCCTCAATACCATCGGCTCCTAATGTATACAAATCATATGAATTAGATCTATTGCCTGGATATTCATAAATATATTCTCTTCCCCAGGGATCTAATGGCAATGATGATATGTAACCATTTTCTGGAAATAAAAAAGGGTTTTTTAGCTCAGCATGAGGTTTAGTAAGAGCTTCCAAGCCTTGTTCAGATGATGGGTAAGATAATTCATTAAACCTATATAATTCAAGCGCTTTAGTGACTTGTGTTAAATCAGCTCTAATTTTTTCGAAATATGCTCTTTGAAAAACAGGTGCGACATTCACAACAACAATAGAGGCTAAAATACCCAATATTACAATTACGGCCATCAACTCAATTAAACTAAAGCCATTATTTTTATTTTTATTTTTATTTTTCATCCTAACGCCAAAGTATTCATTTGCATAATAGGTATTAGTATAGCTAGAACTACAAGCATTATAAATCCACCCATGAAAATAATTACTAAAGGATCTAACAATGATAAGAATATTGATCGTTTAGACTCTATTTCACTATTCAAATAATTAGATGTTTTTAAAAACATTTTAGATAAATTACCTGATCTATAGCCGCTTGATATTAGCTGTTTATAAATATTTGGAAATATTGAATATCTTTGGATTGAAAGAGCAAAATCTTTACCTTCAACAACATTATTTTGAATTTCAATTAAAATATTTGACAAATATTTATTTGTAACAACTACTTGAGCATCCTGCATAGCTTTATCTAAATTTAAACCTGAGACTAATAATAATGACATTGTTTTTGTATATCTCTCTAATTGAGTGTATAAAAAAAATTTTCCAAAAAGAGGTATTCTCAAAAATCTTAAATGTGCAGCAATATGGTTATCAGTTTTTTTAATATAGTTTTTGTAAGTTATTACAAAGAGGACAACAAAAAAAAATAAAATAGAACATATCAAAATTATATTATTTGATATTGAAAGTAGAATTGATGTAAGAAGAGGTAACTCTGCTCCTGATCTTATAAATTGATCAATAACTGTTGGCAAGACAAAGCTAATCAACCCTATTATTACAATCACTGAAAAAGCTAATAATATAATCGGATAAGTTAAAGCGCTCAGTATTTTTTGTCTAGTTTGTAGTGAGCTTTCAAGATATTCTGCAAGGTCATTAAAAATACTAGATAGATTACCTGAAGAATCTCCAGCAGAAACTAACGATATATATGTTTTTGAGAAAACTTTTGGATATTTTGTCATTGAATTTGCTAATCTTTTGCCTTGAATAATATCCTCTCTTAATACATAAAAAATCTCAGAAAGACTTTTATTATTAATCTGATCTGCGGTGATTTTTAAGGCATCATTAATTGAAAGGTTCGCTTCTAAAAGTGTAGCAAGTTGTCGTGTAGCGATAGATAGATCTTTGTCTTTAATTTTTATTTTATAAGCTTTCTTATTTGACTCTTTTAATGAATGTGGTTTTAAATTTAATTTTTTTACTTCCTTTCTAGCTAGCTTTTCACTAGCAGCTGTAACAAACCCCTTCTTTTTTTTTCCATTGCCGTCATAAGCAATATAACTAAATGTCGCCATTATCTCTTATATTGTTAATTCTAATTAACTCTTCAATTGAAGTAATTCCTTTAGATACAAGCTCTATTGATACCTGATCAATAGATTTAGTACTTTTGAAAACATATTCAGACATCTCATTTTCAGATGCATTATTATGAATTAAATCTTTTAAGTGATTATCTACTTCAACGCACTCTGATATTGCTATTCTTCCTTGATAACCAGACATAGAGCAATCACTACAACCTATTGATTTAAATATGACAGCATCAGTATTTAAATTAAAAGTTGATTTTATCTCCTCATCAGGCTCGATCTCTTTTTTACAGTTATTACATAATCTTCTGACTAATCTCTGAGAAATAATTGTTTTGAGGCTTGATGATAATAAAAAAGACTCAATACCCATATCTCTAAGTCTTGTTATTGCAGCAATAGCAGAATTTGTATGTACGGTTGAAAGGACTAAATGACCTGTAAGACTAGCTTGTATGCCTATTTCAGCAGTCTCAATATCCCTCATTTCCCCTACCATAACAACATCTGGATCTTGTCTTAGTATGGCTCTTAAGCCTCTAGCAAATGTATACCCTGTTTTGTCGTTAACCTGTGTTTGACCAATACCTTTAAGTGTATATTCAATGGGGTCTTCAACAGTTAATATATTCTGAGAAGAGTCACTTAAGTGACGAAGACCAGCGTATAAAGTAGTGGTTTTTCCAGATCCTGTAGGACCAGTTATTAAAATAATACCCTCTGATCGTTTAAGTGAATTTTTATATGAATTTAATATCGAGTCTGGGAAGCCTAAATCACTAATATTAATTTGTGAGGTATTTTTATCTAAGATTCTTAATACTATCCTTTCACCATATGATGAAGGTAAGGTTGAAACTCTGACATCAACATTCTTATCTCCAAGTGACAGTGAGACTCTTCCATCTTGTGGCAATCTTCTTTCAGAGATGTCTAAACCTGACATAATTTTAATTCTTGAAATTAATATTGATGAAAGTTTGCTTTCTTGAGAAAGCACTTCTTGCATTATTCCATCTACTCTATATCTGACGATTAATTGATCTTCATATGGTTCAAAATGGATATCACTAGCTCTAAATTTTATTGCTTTGCTAATAATGCCATTAATTAGTTTTATAATTGGAGCATCATTGTTGCCACTTAGTAGATCTTCGGTAGCATTAATAGACCCAGCAAATTCCTCAAGATTAAATCCATCATCAAGTTCTTCAGCTAGATCTTTTGTATTATCGGCGTCGTTAGAAAAATTTTTAGTTATTAGTTCATTAAAATCAGATGGTGAAATTTTAATTAATTTAAAGGATTCCCCTAAAAATCTTGAAATCTCACTGTGCATCTGTAAGTTAAGATCGTTACAGTAAATAACCTCAATACCATTTTCATTTTTAAAAGCTATTACGTTATTTTGTTTTGTATATTCATACGGGAGTAGTTTGAATGAATTTTCTATATCTATCATTACAAACCTAATCTAATTCATCTAATATATTATTTTTCCCACTTATGATTTGCTCGGCTTTAATATAATTATATTTTTCAGAAGTAATATTTTGGGAATCATTTGAATCAATCATTATTTTTGGTTTTATAAATACCATTAAATTTCTTTTTACTTTTGATTCTGATTTGCTTTGGAATAATTTTCCAAAAATTGGTATTGAGCCAATTATTGGTACTTTGTTTATATTTTCTTGCAAATCTTCATCAATCAAACCACCTAAGACAATAATTTCATCATTTCCAACTAGTGCTGTGGTTTCAATAGTTCTCTTATTAGTAACCAAATCAACGCCGCTAGAGACCACGCCAGCAACGCCCGATACTTCTATCTTTACCTCTAATAATACTGAATCTCCCTCATTTATTTGGGGGGTCACCTCAAGACCAATCCCTACCTCTTGTCTTGAAGTGGTTCTAAATGGGTTAGAGTTATTGGATCCAAGGCTTTCGCCTGTAGTGATTGGAATTTCTTGCCCGACAAGTGATTTTGCAGTTTCATTATCCATGGCTAGCAAAGATGGTGTAGATAGAATATTTGAGTTTTGATCTTCTCTAATCGCATTAACTAACAATGCAAAATTATCTTCACCGTCCGTGACATCCCCAATTCCTGCCAATAATCCCTTGGAACTCAAGATAGAACCTATGCCGGAAGATGCTAATGTTGCATTATCTTGATCAGAAGAAGTTGCTATGATTGATAATAAATCAGGTCCACTAGGATTTAAACGAGTTACACCTATAGGTATTTCTTCGGAGCTTGCACCAGAAAAAATTGTCTCAACTCCAAGCTTATTAGCTGCAGTTTCAGAAAGCTCAACAATTATTGCTTCTACAAGCACCTGGGCCCTTCTTATATCTAATTTAGAAACAAGATTTTTAATATTATTAATATTATTTTGTTCTGATGATATCACCAATGAGTTAGTTTTCTCGTGAAAAGTAATAATAGTTTTTTCTTTATCGTCAGTATTTTTAAATTTACCTGAAACTGTAGATAATATTGAAGCAACTTCTTGTGCTTTGGCAAATTTCAAATATATCACCTCAATGGTGTTATCTGTTTTAATGTCCTCATCAAGTTTTTTTAATGTATCTTTAATATTTGAAGTTATGTAATCATTTGCGGAAATAATTACAGAATTTGATGGAGCAAAAGGTATGGCTATAAACTTATTTATTGCAGGATTATTTTGAGATTTTAGCCTATCAAGAATTCTTACAGCCTCTACAGCTGATAGTTTTGATAATTCAATAATTGAAATCTTAGATGTATTGTTTTTATCAAGATCTTTAAGTAAATCTTTTATTCTAGTTACATTACTTGACCTATCAACAACAAGAATTGAGTTTATTGAAGGTATACTTGATAGATGTGATTGTCTTCCAGTTATAGGTTTAATCATTGGAAGAATCTCATCTGTACTTCTGTTTCTTAATGATATTATTTCTGTTATGTAATCAGCTCTTTCATCAAGTGCAAAGTTAGCGTCTCTAGTGGCCTCGTTCTCAGGTACTATTCTTACAAATCCATTGTCTGATATTGCGCTAAATCCACTTACCTGAATTGTTCTAAGATAAACATTCCATACTTGATCTCTTGTTAGTGATGCGTTTGAATAGATTGATATTTTTCCCTTTACTCTCGGGTCAATAATAATTGTTTTTTTTGCAAATTGAGCAATGTCTTGGCTCACTTTTTTTATATCTACATCTTCATAGTTTAATATAAAAGTTTCTTGGCTATTGATATTAAATGCAATAAGCATTAAGGGTATTAATAAGAATTTATTTACAAAATTTTTCATATTATTTATTTTTACCGACAGTGTTATCTATTTTATACAAATTACCTTGCAAACTAAATATTACCTCTTTATCAGAAATATTCACTAACTCATATGACTCAATTTTATCACCAATTCTTAATAGATATTCGTTTGAACCTTTTTTTAAGATTATTGATGAATCAGAAGGACCATATAAATAGCCAATTAACTTATAGTTAAAAGAAGTTATCATTTTTTTTGGTTCATCTGATAAAGGCTCATTATTTATTGATTTAAGATTTTTATTTATTTGTTCATTGATATTTAAATTTTTTACATCTTTAATTAGCGGCTTATCTAAAATATTGACAATCAACATAATAGAGGAATATGTTGCCGATATTAAAATTGGCAGCAAAATTATATACTTTATATGCTTTATATATTTCATAAAAAAAATGAGCTACTAGTGTAGCTCATTTATTACAAAAAATAGATATTAAAAGTTAAATTTAAAACCTAAAGAGATTGATCTTCCAAGTTCATATTGATCATATATAGCTGTATTTGCCATAGCAGCATAATATTCCTCATCTAAGAGGTTTCTCATTTCAATTGACACTGAAAGATCTGTGTTATTGAAAGTAATATCTCTAGAATAAACAAAATCTACTAATAATGGTGGCTCTTCAATAACATCTGGAAGTACGTCGATACCTCTTGCCCTAACCCTGTCTGATACATAGTTAATAATCAAAGTTCCACTAGAGCCGTTTTGTAAATCATCAAAACCAAACTGAAGATTTGCAATTTGATCTGATTGCCCTTGAAGCCTTGTATCTCTTCCATTTAAAAATAGATTTGAAGCAGGTACAGAAGCTCCTTGTGAATTAATATATACATCATCAGCCCCATAAACAACTTCTGATTCTGTTTGAGTGAAATTTATTTTGAGTAAAAATTCTTTACTGTCAGCCCAGCTAAAACCAGTAAATAACTCATCAAAAACTCTTTCATATTCTATTTCAAATCCAGTTAACTCAGCAGATGGAACGTTTTGATATGAGGTAATAATAAGATCACCTGATTCATTAACAACTTCTTCAATCGGTTTATCTATATCTTTTACGAATAAGCCAAATGTAGCAAATTGATTTAAGCCCCAATAGTATTCAAATCTAAGGTCAATATTATCAATTTCAGAATTTTCAAGATACAAAGATCCTGCAACTACTCTATCAGTATCAACATCAACAAATAGAGTTGGAGATAACTCTCTAAATGTTGGTCTAGCTATTGTTTGAGATACACCAAGTCTTACCTGTAAATTTTCATCAAAATCAGGCAAATAAGTTAATGTAAATGATGGTAACGCATATGACTCATCAATTAATTTTTCAATCGAACCATCATTTGGTTGAAATACGTCATAAGTATTAACTGATTGCTCGCCATCTTCATTTCTTATACCTGCCGCTAATCTAAAGTTTTCATTTAGATAAGCATCAGCAGAAATATAAAATGCTTTTGTTTCTAGATCACCAAGATAACCAGCAGGAGATGAGGCTGCGGTATTTTCAATAACAATAAGTCTTGATGGGTCAAAGTTATTATCTGCAAATATATAATCAATTCTATTATCAAGACCATCCGTTGGAATTGGACCACCTTCTGCTAAGAATCTATAACTTCTTACCTCTGCTTCTCTATAATTTTGTTTTAGCTCTGATCCAATCTTAAGCTCAACATCAGAATCTCCAATAGTTATAGGTAATGTTAAATCAAAACCAAAACTATCTATTTCATCATTTACATAACTAAATTGAGTTTGGTTTCTTCCAGTATTTACATCATAACGCCAGTAACCTAGATCATTTGTATCTTCATAAAAAACAACTCTTTCATATGGTGCTTCTCTTGTTGCCTCACCAACTGATCCCTTAATATCTAATGACATTCCATTATCAAAAAAAGTGGAATAGTTAATCTGATGATTTGTTAGCTCTCTTTCAAAGAACTCAGTGAAATCTTCTCTAACATTACCAGAGTCACTTGAATCATACCCTTGTAAAACTCTTGCTTCTTTTGATCCTTTGTGAATCTTAAGACCAGTATATTTTAGTTCTGAGTAATCAGTTTCTGCTCCTAATACAAGCATGCCATATGTTGTTACATCATTGGATGTACTTTTAAAAGTTTTATCATTAGAAATAATAACAGTTGATGTTCCATCACCTTGACCTTGAATATCACCTGTTTGCCTAATACCATCTTTTGTATCCCATGAACTTCTAGAACCAAAGGTTGCTATATACCCAATTGAAAGGTTATCAACATTAATGATATCGCTAATATTTGATGTGTCTAATTTATTACCAAAAGTTAGGTTTACAGAAGAATCTAATGGCACATTACCATTTTGAATTACCCAAAGATTAGAATTTTCAAACTCACGTCCAGCATTGGCTAATTCAAATGTAGTGAAGTTAGACCTGTCAAGTTTTTTATTTTGACTTATTGCGTTTTGTATAAAGTTAGGTATGTTACGAGTTCCGTCATCATAACCTAACTCATCATCAGAACCGCCATCATATAAAAGTCCGTCCTGTAAAGATGTGGCGGTATTGAAACCACTAGAAAATGATAAGCTTAAGACCCTTTCATCTGGAACAGCTTTCGTATTTATTTCTATAATTCCACCTCCAAATTCGCCAGGCATATCTGCTGAGTAAGTTTTTTGAACAACAGATGATTCAACAATTTGTGTTGGGAATAGATCAAGTGGCACTACTCTTTTTAATGGTTCTGGGCTTGGTAAACCTAATCCATTTAAAGTAGCTGCAGAGTATCTTTCACCTAAACCTCTAACATATACATACTTTCCTCTTACTAAACTTAGACCTGTTAATCTAGTAAGAGCAACTGCGATATTATCATCACCAGTTCTTTCAATTTCTGAAGAATCTAATATTGCTGATATTTCTGAAGTATCCCTTTTTTCGTCTGGGATAAATGAACCTTGAACCACAACCTCTTCAACATCTTGAGCTTGCAGAAGACTAGAAGAGGTTATTATCAAGAGAGCCGTCAAGAATATATTCTTTGCAACTTTGTCTTTCATTTTTAAATTTCTATAGTTAAACATATTTAACTCCTGTAAATTAAATTACTTATTGAACCTCAATAGTTCCTGACAAAGTCCAGTTTTTGTACCAATTATCTGTAGATCCATTAACAGCGCCTATATATGAAGTTGCGTCAAAGAAACCATCAGCATTGTAGATTTCAGGTATCGCTGTAGCTATTGCAGCTGCTTCAGTAGATCCATTTACAACACCAGATAAAGTGTTTACGTAAGTACCGCCACCAGATGTAGCAGCATACAAATTGTTTTGACCGGATTTAACAATTGCATCAACTGCGGATATTTCGACTCCATCATTAGTCTTGATGTAACCAGGACAATCCATAGCAACACTATTCATTGAGAAGGTACCAGTTATTGCACCAGCCTGAACAGTTTCAGTTTTGGTTGTTTCTATACAATTTGTACTCTTCCCTGTTACATTATTTCTAACTACAGCTATACCGTTATAGTATTGTCCAGCAACACCCTCTTTTAGTTTGAAGATGTCATCATGTCCTTTACTGATAAAGGTAAAGTTAGAAACGATTGGGTTAGATCTAGGCTCTGTTAAATATCCTACAGTTGCATCTGAATTTGTATTATCTGATTCAACAATATGATCACCTTTATCATTAGATTGTTGAACAATGACATACTGCAGTCTACCTTGATAGCCCCAGTCAATATCTAAATTATCATCATCTGCACCTGTACATACCAAATGCTTAACATCGACAGTGCCGCCAAAGAACTCAACACAATCATCTGCGTTATTGTGAACTTGAACATAGTCAACTGTTGTACCTGATCCAACTCCACCAAATGTTATACCGTTAAGCTCGTTGCCTGGGAAGACTTCGTATCCAGCGTACTGAACTCTTAAGTATTTAATTGTGCCGCTATTATCATCTGGAACTTCTCCACCCATGGTATCACCAGCTGAACCCTCAACCTCTCTTTCACAAGGGTTTACTCTAGTTCCTGATGAAACATAACTACACTTATTGATTGGAGATCTTCCAAGTATTACTAAACCACCCCATAAACCTCGAGTAGTTACAATATCAGCCTGTCCAAGTATGTCAGCTCTACCTGTCATAATGATTGGAGCTGAAACAGTTCCAACCGCATTAATTTTAGAGCCTCTGTTAATAACCAAATAATCATTTCCAGACTCACCGAAAACAGTTACACCTGGTTCAATTGTTAGTGTTGCAGATTTACCACCAGAAGCAGATCCATCAGCTCCAACATCAACACCTACAGCAACTTTTCCATCTAGCTTATAATAATTGCCTGAAACTAAAGTAATGTCATTATCAACAGTTCCTTGAAGACTGCAAACTTTCTTACCAAGCAGTACTTCTGATTCTAAAGTACCTTCTGGGCATCCAGGTTCGCTGAACAATCCTAATGTCCATCCAGCAGCCCAGTTATTTTCAATATCAGATCCTGGTGAAAATGCGCCTATGTAATCAGTTGCTGAAAACCAAGTATTAACTGCATATAAAAGATCACCGTCGTCTTCATCAACACTTGGGCATAACTCAGTTGGTGTGCCTGCAGGATGTGTGCCAACTGCACATATTGCTGGAACCTGTCCAATACTAAAGGCTGATGGAACAGCACTTTCAGCCTCACCTAAGAAGTACTCTCCAACTAAAGTACTATTAGTTACTTGAAGTTGTGTAGCTCTTTCAAGAATGGAAGCTTCTAACTCAGCTGATGTATGAGAATCATCACCAGCTTTGAATACAGATGTATGACCAGCATTATCTGCAAGAACAGAATGCATTTGAACCTTATCCGTAACTGCTCCATCTTCTATTGTTTCTCTGAATGTGGATTCAAATATGTTGGCTGCGTTTTTATTTTTAATAATTCCATTTAAATATATACCTGAAACCCCTTCTTTAAGTTTCATAGGCTCATCAGCACCCTGAGCTAAGAAAGTGAAGTTAGCAACCATAGGTCTTGATCTTGGTTCGGTTAAGTAACCTACTGTTGTATCTGAATTAACATTATCAGATTCCACTATATGATCAGATTGATCGCTACTTTGTTTTACAACTACAAACTGGATTTTTCCTTGATAGCCCCAGTCTATGTCTAAGTTATCATCGCCTGCATTTGTGCAAACTAAATGTTTTACATTAACAGTTCCACCAAAAAACTCTACGCAGTCATCACTATTATTATGAACTTGAATGTAATCTACCTTAGTACCAGAGCCAACTGCTCCAAAGGTAATACCATTTAATTCATTGCCAGGGAAAATTTCGTACCCTGCATACTCTACTCTTACAAAATTAAGTACGCCTGAGTTATCAGCAGGATTTTCACCACCCATTAATGCGTTAGAGCCCTCAACAACTCTTTCACATGGTACCTGTCTTACACCATTTGCATAAGTACATTTATTGATTGGGGCTTGACCTAAAATCACAACACCTCCCCATAGACCTCTTTCAAGCTCACCAACTGTACCTTCAATAGCTGTATTATGAGTGAATCTAATAGGCTTTGATCTAGTTCCATTGGCAATTATTTTGGAACCTCTATTAACAACAATGTAATCATCTGAAACTTTACCCATAATAACTACGCCAGCTGGGATTGTTAAAGTAGCTGAAACACCGCCATCCTTAGTGCCATCAGTTCCCATATCTACACCAACATCAACTTTACCGAGCATTCTATACATTACATCATCAGTTAAAGTTAGATCTTCAGTAATTGGACCTTGAAGCGCACAAACTGTATTTCCAGCAACTGGAGCCCCGTTTGTAACAAAAGGTGAATCTGGGCATGTACCAGTTAGGACTGTACTTGATGCGCCACCTGTACCACCTGTACCAGTTGGATCAGATAAAGGTCCTGCTTCACCTGGTGATGCAATTGAAGAGCTACCGCCCCCGCATGCAAATAGAATAAAAGTTGATAATAAAATACCGAATGATTTTAAGTTGTTAAACATTAAATTCTCCTCTTAAAAATTAATGCCCTTATTTAACATAATTTAAAAGAAGAAATAGCAATGTTTCTGTTACAAAAAGCAAAGAAATTGCAACATATGTGTTTACTTAATATTAAGTCTAAGAAAATTAAATGTTACAAAAGTGAAAAGGCCGGTTAAAAACCGGCCTTGATTTATTTTATATTATAGCTTTTTGATATTTGTTATTTTACAACCATGCTTATTACCTGATTTTGATAAAAAGCTTAGTCTAGTATTTTCTTTCATTAAGGATGAATGAGAATAAATACCTGGATTATCTAACTTACTTAATTCCTGATATGAGCAATTATTTAAATTGGCAATATAAGAAGAATTGTTAGTGTGAAATGTTATAACTCCCTCATTATTTATTGAAAATGTTTCAATACTTTTAGATTGAAAATGATGACTTGCATCAACATTACTAGCAAGTAATGCTAAAGCTATAATAGGTATAAAATTTTTCATAATGACCTCCATCATTTATGTCATAAATGAAACATTATTGTGACATTTATGTGACAAACTAATTATAGATCAAATATTTTGATTATGTAAAGTTTTATTACAAATAAGAATTATTTAGCTTTTGGTAGTGTGAACCAGAAAGTTGAGCCCTTTTCATTAGATTCAACTCCAACTTTTCCATTGAGGCTATTTACAAGATTTTTAACTATAGCTAAGCCTAAGCCGCTTCCAGTCTTTTCTGATGCTCTAGCAGATGCAGTTCTAAAAAATCTATCAAAAATCAAATTCATTTCCTTAGGAGCAATTCCTTCTCCTTCGTCGATAATATTAATTTTGATATCATTTTTTAGGCTTTCAGTTGTGAGTGCTATTGATGAGTTTTTTGGTGAGTATTTATAAGCATTATCAATAAAGTTGTTAATTATTCTTTCTAATGCATTAAGGTCTGCCTTAACCATGCTTTTAACTTGATGAGGTTTAAATTCAATAGATATGTTTTTTCTTTTTAAAATACTTTTCATAGAGAAGACTATTGATTCTATAATTTGATTGACATCTATTGATCTTATATTTAATTTCAAGTCTCCATATTCAATCCTAGATAAATCAATAAGGTCTGATACCATTTCTGATAATCTTTCAGAATTATGCATAA
>Ga0213860_10000573_pt1 | contig 14748 bp, 12 predicted proteins | sample PICome_3_FD_160118 | JGI IMG/M metagenome (GOLD analysis project Ga0213860, IMG submission 160118) | Coastal seawater microbial communities near Pivers Island, North Carolina, United States - PICO550 | ecosystem: Environmental > Aquatic > Marine > Coastal | place: USA: North Carolina...
GAAGATAAAAGAGAGCGTCTGACTGTAGTTTACTCCTCAACTAAAAATGGTCTAAAAAGAGCCGCGGATCCTGGAAGGGAGGTTGGCCAAGGTGCTTATGTGAATGGGCCACGAGTTAGTTTTTCAGGTGGCGCGGGTTATCTAAGTACCGCATTAGATTATGCTAAGTTCCTTCAGATGATGCTAAATGAAGGTGAATTTAATGGGAAGCGAATAATTTCATCTAAATCCGTGGAACTCATGACGGTCAGTCACCTGGGAGAGATTCCTTTTCCTTGGGAAAAGGGTACCGGTTTTGGTTTGGGCTTTTCAATTGTAGAAGATTTAGGGTTAAGAGGTGTATTAGGATCAAAAGGAGAATATGGTTGGGGCGGAGCCTATCACTCTATCTATTGGATAGATCCTAAAGAAAAGCTTGTGGTAGTTTATTTTACACAACTAATACCAGCAAATTGACTTGACGATCATGCTAAAATAAGGGCGCTAGTTTATCAGGCATTAATTGACTAGTTATATGTATTACCTTGGCATTTAAATAAAATTTATTAAATTTATTGTTGATAAAGACGACTCCCAAGAAATATAAAATGTATTACTAGTTCTAACTTACTTACAAAAATCCTAGGGGAATTTCTATCTGTGATTTAGTTACTAAATTTAGTAACTAAAAGCGCAACAGAATCATACACGAAACCGTTGTAACACATTCTAAAAAAAGTAATTGATAATTTAAATATGAAAAAAATAGACCGCAGAAAAGCAATTAAAAATTTGACCTTTGGAATTGGTGGGGTTTCAATGTTATCAACGTCTTTAAGTACCTTTGCAAATAAAAGTCCTGAAGGCAAAACAATTCAAGGTAGAATATACGGAAATGCCAATATTAAAAACCCAGTCACTGCTATTACTCTTGGGGCTGGAAATCGTGGTAACGTATATGGCAACTATGGTATTCAATTCCCCAATGAACTAAATATTATTGGTGTTGCCGAACCTATTTCTATTAGGAATGAACGCTATTCAAAAAAACATACTATCTCTAAAGAAAATCGATTCACAACCTGGGAGCACGTTTTTGATCGTCCAAAATTTGCTGACGCAATTATAATAACTACCCCTGACGATTTACACTATGGGCCATGCATGAAAGCGTTAGAAATGGGCTATGATATTCTATTAGAAAAACCAATCGCACCTACAGAAAAAGAATGTAGGGATATTCTTACTCTAGCTAATAAAAAGGATAGAATTGTAGCTGTTTGTCACGTTTTAAGATATGCTCCATATTTTATTAAATTACGTGACCTGATTAAATCTGGGTCAATAGGAGAACTTATTAGTATCCAGCATATGGAACCTATACAGCATATTCATATGTCGCATTCTTATGTTAGAGGAAACTGGCATAACTCAAAAAAAACGACACCTATAATTCTAGCCAAATCATGTCATGATCTTGATATTTTAAGATGGATTATAGGAAAACCAAGTAAAAGTATTTCTGCATTTGGAAGTTTAAAATGGTTTAAAGAAGCTAATGCTCCAAAAGGAAGTACAAACAGATGTACCGATGGTTGTGCAGTAGAATCTACTTGTCCTTATTCAGCGTTAAAAATTTATACCAAAGAGAGTGGTTGGTCTTATGTGTTTGATTTACCAGATGATAAATCCAAGCATGATGATTTTATTTTAGAGCAATTAAGAACAACAAATTATGGGCGTTGTGTCTATAAAATGGAAAATGACCAACCCGATCACTATGTTACTTCAATAGAGTTTGAAGATGAAATTACAGTCAATTTCTCTATGGAAGCATTTACATCATATCATGGTCGAAGAACACGAGTCATGGGCTCTCATGGTGATATTGTTGGAGATATGAATGAACTAATCTATACAGATTTTGTAACAGGTAAAGTGACCAAATGGGATGTACAGATTGACAATTCAAGTGAATATAAAGATAGTGGACATGGCGGTGGAGATTGGGGATTAGTCACAGATTGGATCAATGCGGTAAAAAAACAAGATTCAAGTTTGCTAACCTCAACAATAGATGCCTCAGTAGAAAGTCACATTATGGGGTTTATGGCAGAGAAAAGCCGAAAGACAAAACAAGTGACACATATTGATCTATAATAACATGTTGCAACAACTTGCATGACTCATTACTTATGAATTTTCTAATCCGATTTCATTGCAATTTGCTCTCTTTCGATTATGGCGAAAAATTATAGCTGATTTGCCAGAATAGGATATACACAAAGCCGATATGGTTTACGAAATCAAAGAGATGTAAGCCATATTTTTATAAAACAATGGAGGTTAATAATGATTATGAGAAAATTTAAAATAGGATATCAACACCTCTGTATTCTTATGGTGCTTAGTATTCCAAATTTATCTATTTCACAAGAATTAAAGAGTGTCAACTATTTCGATGAAGATTTTTTTATACTAGAAGGTACTGGAATCCCTGACTCTCTTAAAGAAAACCGATATGATAGATTACCTCTTTCCTATAAAGATATTGTTCGAAAACCTGTATGGGAATTATCTAAAGCCTCAGCAGGAATGTCAATTAGATTCCTATCTAATTCCACTAGTATTAGCGTAAAATGGACGGTTCTAAATAATTTAAAAATGAATCACATGGCTGAAACTGGAATTAAAGGCATTGATTTATACTTTAATAATAAAGGGATTTGGCAATATTTAAATACTGCTCGTCCTGAAGATATTGACAATGAATCCCTGCTAATAAAAAATATGGCAAGTGAAATGAGGGAATTTAAAATGTTTTTACCCCTATATGATGGTCTTGTAAATATTGAAGTAGGTATTGATTCTAATAGTGTCATTAAAAAACCAATAAAGAACAATCTTAAACCAATAATCTTTTATGGAACTAGTATAACACAAGGTGGCTGTGCATCTCGACCGGGTATGGTACATACCAATATTATTTCCAGAAAATTAAATATTGACTGCATCAATTTTGGGTTTAGTGGAAATGGAAGAATGGAGCAGCCAATAGCCAATTTGATGTCAGAATTAAACCCTGCTCTCTATGTAATAGAATGCTTACCCAACATGAAGGATGCTGAACAAATTGCTGAGAGAACCATCCCTTTAGTTAAAACCATTAGAGAGAAGCGTCATGAAACACCTATTTTACTTGTTGAAAACTTTATTTACGATTCATCAATTCTGGACATAAAAATGGAGGAGCATATTAAAAAATTGAATAGGGCTCTAAAAAAGGAATACACAAAAATGATTGAAGATGGATTTGATAATATTTATTATGTCAATAGCGAAAATGCTATTGGAGACGACCATGAAGGCACAGTTGATGGAGTTCACTTTACCGATTTAGGATTCATTCGGTATGCCAATTTTCTAATAGAAAAATTTATACAATTTGGTCTTATAACCAAAGAATAAAAAATACTAAAACACAAATAACATTATAATTTTGTTCATGCCCAACAAAAGCTAGTCACGCATCATATGTGCTGGTGTTAAAGCAGATTCAGCTGAAGCTGACTTGTGTTTGCTAAGTTCTTTAAACTCCCATCTCACAAGTAAATGTGCTCTAACGCACTGCTAAATCGAATTGCAACTTTTTTTAAAACCAAATATATCAGTGTAATAATTGCATTAAAACGCATGAATTAGAAAATTAAAATACATCGACCTGTAGGTGCCATCGAGGAAAACTGTGCATATCAATTGCTATATATAATCTGGTCTACTCTATTGTATTTATTATTTTTATACTTACCTTAGATAAGTAACAACAAAAATTCAACCACAAGACTACATATAGCTTTTTTTGAACGCAAGCTTAAAACACAATATTCTAAAATTAATGAAGAATATGATTAAATATTCGAGAATTTCCTCATTGTTAATGCTTGTTAGCTTATGTTTCTCTTGTAATTATGGCGAAAAAGTTGCCCTAGACGATAATAATGTTATTGAAATTCGAGAGCAAGGAAGTTTTACAGTCGGAGGAGAAGTGATAGAAAGTTCAGGGACTTTCGATCCTGTAGCTCACGGGTATTTTAATCCAACAAATCAAAATACAGAAGGACAAACACTTCACGGAGACCACGCTACTGTTTTTTATCAAATACCAACTCAAGCCAAGAAGTTACCTTTAATATTTTGGCACGGTTATGGTCAATCAATGAGAACTTGGCAAACAACGCCAGATGGTAGAGAAGGATTCCAATCTATCTTCTTAAAAAATAAGTATTCAATTTATTTAGTTGACCAACCAAGACGTGGACAATCTGGGAGAAGCACAAAAGCATTGACTCTTAATGCTAACACTGACGACCAACTTTGGTTTGGGATTTTCAGACTTGGAGTAAACAATGAATTTTATACTAATGTTCAATTCTCTAAAGATCCTGAAGCTCTTAATCAATTCTATCGTCAAATAACCCCTGATACTGGCCCTTTGGATATTGAATTGAATATTAAGTCAATATCAAGCTTATTTGACAAGGTTGGACCTAGTATATTGGTTACTCATTCACATAGTGGTGGTCAAGGTTGGTTGACAGCTTTAAGAAATGAAAATATCAAAGCTATCGTAAGTTTTGAACCTGGTAGTAACTTTGTTTTCCCTGAAAATGAAATCCCAAATTCTGTCCCATACTTTGGAGGAACATTATCTGCAAGGGGCGTCTCATTGGAAACTTTTAAAAAATTAACCAAAATCCCAATAGTCATTTACTACGGAGACTATATACCAAAAGAAAAAGTATTAGATAATCCCGGACAAGAACAATGGCGAGCAGCTTTAGAAATGGCTAAAAAATGGACAGGAGTTGTAAATAAATACGGCGGTGATGTTACTCTTGTACATTTACCTGAAAAAGCTATAACTGGAAATACTCATTTCCCAATGTCAGATTTGAATAACAAAAAAATAGCCGATTTAATGAATCAATGGCTCGAAAATAAAAACTTAAACTAAATGAAAAAATCAATCCTATCACTTCTTATGTTAGTCTCATTTTCAGGGTTTTCTCAGGATTCTAAATATAAAGTTTCCTCATACCTTACTGAAGGCACAAAAGCACCAAACACGCATTACATCGGAGAAGCTTGGCTGAATGCCATAATTCACGACGATCCTGAATTAGGGTATAACATTACAAAAGCAAAATTTAAAGCCAACTCAACCTTAGATTGGCATAAACATAGTTCCGAACAAGTTTTGATAATTGTAAAGGGAGAAGCATATTATCAGGAAAGAGGAAAGGAACCAGTAATCCTTGAAGAAGGCGATGTGATTAAATGTGATAAAAATATTGAACATTGGCATTCATCCACCAAGTTTAGTGATGTTACATATTTAGCTTTATATGGTGGTGGACAACCAACAACTTGGACAGAAGTAGTAACTCAGGAATTTTACGACGAAGTTGCCAAAAAGTTGAAAAGAAACTGATTAACCATACATACGAGACCGTTAGCTTCAATTGAATTAAATAGTACTTCAAAAAAGACAATTTATGTCCTAAATTAAGTAAATTTAGAACTATTAAATAGTTAATAAAAACATAAGAAAAATGGAAAACTTAATAAATTTATCACAAACTATTGTCGCAATATCTGTTGTATATGTTTGGACTTTTAGATTTCATAATGTTTTAAAAGAGTTCGAACAATTCGGATTGAGCGATATAACTCGAAATATTGTAGGAGCAACAAAAATATCTCTCGCGACATTGCTTATTGTTGGTATATGGTATTCATCCTTAGTACTTATTCCTTCCATTCTTATGGGTCTATTAATGATAGGTGCTCAATATTTTCATTTAAAAATAAGTAATCCATTTATTAAACGTTTACCATCTCTTATTCTTTTGGTTCTGAGTACTTTTATAGCATATTCTTCCATTTAATAAATAAAGATGTTTGTGATTACAATAGCAGTATTAGTATCAAGTGTCTCCTTTTTTGCATACGCTTTTTCCTACTTTATGACACCCCATATGAAAAACGAGTTTAAGCGGTTTGGTTTAGAAAAAATAGGATTAACAACCGTTTTGTTAGAAATTCTTGGAGCACTAGGCTTATTAGTTGGTCTTAAATTTTATTTTTTACTTATGATTTCATCCCTAGGTCTTGCATTACTAATGCTAGCAGGTCTCATTGTAAGAATAAAGTTAAAAGATAGCATTTGGATTTCTTTTCCAGCTTTTTTTTATATGGTCTTAAATACATACATTTTTTGGTTGGCTATAGATATAATTAAATAACGAATGGCAGAAATAAAATTAATCTATTTGAATGATAATGTGTAAAAACGGAGATGAAAACAATTATTAAAAAATAATAATTAGCAAAAACTATATTCAAGCAACTTAATTTGAAATTGAAACTAATAGTATTTATTAAAAAAACATATTATTAAAATTTTATAGAACAAAGGCTATATACAATATAAAATACTAACTTCTATTTATTTTTTATGCTTACCTTCGGTAATTAAGCAAATAATTTCAGACGTAAGATTAAACAAAGCCATGCTTTGATAATAAATTTAACTAGCCCAATAAAAATGAAGCTAGACCTATATCAAATAGATGCATTTACAGACAAAACCTTCGGTGGAAACCCAGCTTGTGTTGTCCCGCTGAACGATTGGTTACCAGATGATATACTTTTAAATATCACAAAGGAAAATGCAGTTGCCGAAACTGCTTTTTTTATTGACAAAGGTGATAAAATACTCCTACGCTGGTTTACACCTGAAATAGAAATGGATTTATGCGGACATGCAACACTAGCAACAGCACATTGCCTAAAATCAATTCTAAATTATTCTCAAGAAGAATTTATATTTGAAACATTGAGTGGAAATTTGACCGTTTTCAACAAAAATGATACTTACTTTTTAGATTTCCCTTCACGTATGCCAAAAACTAGTGAACTTCCTGAAATAATAAAGAAATCTTTAAATATACAACCCAATGAAGTCTACAAATCAAGAGATTATCTATTGGTATATGATTCTGAACAAGACATAAAGAACATCAAAATTAACAGACAGATATTTGACCAAATAAATCTTAATCCAGGAGGAGTTATTGTTACAGCAAAAGGTGATAATAATGATTTTGTTTCAAGATTTTTTACGCCACAAGCATCTATTTTAGAAGATCCAGTAACCGGATCTGCACATTGTTCGTTAATTCCATTCTGGTCAAGTAGGCTTGGGAAAAAAGACATGGATGCAATACAAATCTCTGATAGAATCGGATTTTTAAAATGTAAGGATAAAAACGATAGAGTAATCATTGGTGGAAAAGCAAAAACCTATTCAATTGGAAACTTATGGATAGAATAAAACTACCGACAACAATAGCTGTAAACAATTGCTATTACAGACTTACCCTGAAAATCTCTGCGGAATTTTTAGCTTGTTGTGTACTTACAAATGTTCGCACTAACCCACACAACTGATCATAGACAAAACATTGACAATAATTAAATTAAATCTAAAAATGAAATATTACATCTACTTATTTATGCTTGTCGGATCAATTTTAATCGTAAATCAAAATGCAATTGCACAAGCAACTGCTCCCCAAATTGAGCAATTTCAAAATCGAATAGTAGATTCAATATTTTCTACAACTTTAAATGAAAGTCGTGACTTTTGGGTAAGATTACCAGATAATTTTCAGCAAGATAATGATGAAAAATATGCTGTGATATACTTAATTGATGGATTTTCATTAGAAAGTACTCTGCAAGCTGTTTATGCTAATTATTGGGGACATTACCTGCCACATATGATACTTGTTGGGATTTCTAATCGCAACAACCGAATTAGAGATTTAACCACTTCGCAGATAAAAATGAGACGCGGTAGTGCAATGAACGATAAAACTGGGGGTGCAGAAACCTTTACTAAATTTTTGGAAAAAGAACTCATCCCATATATTGATGGTAAATACCCAACAATGAACTATCGTACATTAATTGGACATTCTTATGCCGGATTGTTTACTATAAATATGTTGGTTAATCATAAACATCTTTTTCAAAACTATATAGCCATAGATCCAAGTTTAGATTGGGATGACCAAAAATTATTGAAGGAGGCAAAACAAAAGCTTAGTATAGAAAGTTATAAAGGTAAGTCCCTTTTTGTATCTTTAGCTGCAGAGCAGCTACATATGTGGAATGAAGAAATAAACATAGATAATATTATGGATGACTCTTCAGAATTTACTTTGTTTGCGCGTTCAATTATTGAGTTTTCAAATTATACGAAATCTCAAAAACAGAATGGACTAAATTTTTCATGGAAAGTTTATCATGAAGATTTACATGGTACAGTTACATTACCATCAATGAGAGATGGGCTAATTTCTATATTTGAATGGTATCAGTTTAAATCACCTCAAAAATATAATAACCCAGAAACACCAATAGAGGAATTGGTAGCGCTATTGAAGGAACAGAAACAAATCTATACCAAACATTTTGGTGTTCCTACGCCACCAATGATTGACGAAATGTTAAATGGCTATGGTTACATGAATATGCAAATGGGACAACCTGAGAAGGCCTTTATGTTTTTTGAAATGAATATAAAGTATAATCCAAAAAGTGCAAATGCTTATAATTCAATGGCTGAGTATTATGAGTCTCAAAACGATAAAGAGAATACCATAAAATATTTAAACAAGGCCTATGAATTAAGTGGTGATAATTACTATAAAGAAAAAATTCAAGCTCTTAACAAAAAATAATTGTGAATAAACAAATTTTACTATGCTTATTTACCGTAACATCGATATCCTTCGGTCAAAATATTGAATCTTCAACTCGAAAATTTATTGATAAAGCTCATTTTACTAGAATCAATAAAACTGATTTATAAAATTGATTGAAAAACTCAAATAAAATTGAAGATTAAATTGTTTAAAGTGAAAAAATTAATTATCCTATTCTGTTTTACATTTATCTTTTTAGTTGCCTGTAAATCGAATAAAACAGCAGAAATTACGGTAATTTCTTTAGCTAAAACAAGTAAGAGTTGGAATGGAAAGCTACTCCCAAAATATCTTGATGGTAATCCTGAAATAACTATTCTAAAAATAATTATACCTCCAAAAGCAAAATTACCATTGCATAAGCATCCTGAAATTAATGCTGGTGTTTTGTTAAAAGGAAAATTAAGAGTAATTAGCAAAGAAAATGATACATTAATGCTTAAGGCAGGTGAACCAATTGTTGAACTTGTTAACGTATGGCATTATGGGGAAAATCCTGGTACAGTACCTGCAGAGATTATTGTATTTTATGCTGGAGTCAAAGGAACTCCTATAACCATTATTAAATAAGGTAACCATTGATGGCAATACCAATGGTTATAGATAGAAATCACCATAAATATTTGGGTTTTTAACTTCTTGACCACGAAAAATGATTCTAATCAATCTATATCGGATTTATTCTGTTTTTAATGATAATTCACCGCCCCCACTAGTTGTTATTAAACCAATTAAGAAAATACTAGTCTAAAAAGGAAAAAGTAAATAAAATGAAAATATTTAGATTTTTAACAGTTGCTTTATTACTAGTATTATTTTCTTGCAACAAAGAAGAAGAAATTCCCCAACTGACAGAAGCGCGAGGTTATAACATGCTTCTCATTGGGAATAGCTTTTTTAGACCTTATGCAGAAAAACTTAATGAAATGGCATTTGATGCTGGTTTTACAAATCACAATAGTACTACTGTCTTTCGTGGGGGCGAAAATGGAAGACCTATCAATTTTTGGAACGATTCTTCTAGTGCAGAACATCAACAGATAAAGTCTACACTCGATGCGGGTAATATTGAATACTTTGGAATGACTTTTGGACATGATTCTATCAATCGAATTGAAGGTCATTACGCTTGGATAGAATATGCATTACAAAACAATCCAGACATAACTATTTTCATATCATTATCACCTTTTGACTTTCCTAATGGAGATCCAAATGGCACTCGACCAGATTGGAATACATTTGCAAGCGACAATGGATTCAACTCAATACAAGAGTTCTATGATTATTATATAAATGAGATTATACATAACGAAATTGTAGACCAATTGCGTATCGAATTTCCGTCTACCAAAATATTTACTATCCCAACTGGATTGGCAACCTTTGATTTAGCACAAATGAATATTGACGGCTTATTGCTAGATGATATTGATATGTTTGGGGCACGCGAAACTTCTATTTTTACCGATTCAAAAGGACATCAGGGTAATATAGTTCGCGAAACAGGTGGTCTAATATGGTTAAATAGTATCTATCATGTCGCTCTAAATACTAACACATATCAAACAGGATTCAATACAGACTTACACGAAATCGCAAAGCAAATAACGGATAATCATGATCCAAATTACAAACAGTAAAACATAACGTTTGTAAAAGTTATGAATTTGAATACTGAAAAATAACAACCCTTATTTTTTACTGCAGTAGATTCAATACGTTCGAATCTACTCGGAAAGAAGCTCTTCAACAAACCCTTCAAATTCAACCTTAAATTCTTTATACTTCTCGCCTGTTGCTGGTCCGTTAAAGCCCGTATGTATTTTACGAACTTTACCTGTTTTATCAATAAATATCGATGTTGGATAAGATAAAATATGGTTGAGCATTGGTAATTTTTCCTGAGCTTTCTTTTTGTCAGAAGTACCATATTGTGCCAACAGTAACGCATAATCGATTCCTATCTTAGATTTCAATCGATTAATTCTATTAAATGCAATCTCTTTGGTTTTTGCATATTCAAATGCCAAGGCAACAATCTCAATTCCCTTATCCTTGTTTTTGTTGTAGAAATCTGCATAGTATTTACTTTCATCCAAACAATTTGGGCACCATGTTCCCATAATTTGAACTATTACCACCTTGTCCTTAAACCTTTCGTCTTTAAGACTTACAATATTTCCTGTAGCATCAGGAAATGAAAATTCCACACTATTATAACCCTCTTGTAAAAAGGTAAGATCATTGGCGCTTGGCAATTCGTAATTAGCATTGCGTTTTGCAACGAAGGGTTCTTTCCAATGGTTACCAGAATAGAATGTCCCTTCCATTGTAGAATCCGTAACTTTTGCAGTAAACAAAAAGGCATGAGCACCGTCAAAAGTAGACAGCCTCATTGTATTACCATCCATTACACCTTGGAGATAACGGTAATCACCTGTGGTCGTTCTAAAGGTTCCTGTTACAGTTTCACCTTCTTGCTTAAAAATACCCTTGGCAATATATTCATCACCTGTAATGCCTTGGCTAAATACTGTTTCCCAAGTACCAGTAATATTTTCCAAAGCTTCATCTTTGGTAACAAATCTCTTAGCATTACTAAATTGGGCCTTAAATGGCACTACTCTATCAAGACTTTCTTTAATAAAGTTTCCTTTTATATTATCACCCTCAAAAACACCAGCAAAATAGCCTTCAAATACAGGAGCCATGATAAATATAGAATCATTGCGGTATTGTATCTCATCTACTTCTATGACTTCTTCTGCATTAAATATTTTCAATGTATTTGAGCTCGTTACTTCAATATTAAAAGGTAATTCCTCATTGTCTTGTACGGCTAAAACAACACGGTAATTTCCCGCTTTTAGAGTTTTTGATTTATTTTCATTGTTACAAGAACAAAGTATTAAAGCAACAAGTAGTGCTAATATGTTTCTCATATAAAAAGGTTTTGTATAAAGTTCGAAAATAACAACAATTACCTTACAAAAAAAAGGATAATGAAGTGTGTTTTAATTTTCTGCTTCTATCTTTTAATACCATACAACTATTATTATCTTTGTTGCTTCATTGAACTGAAATTATGAAGATATCTTATAATTGGCTCAAACAGTTTATTAAGATAGACTGGGATGCAGAGAAAACCGGAGAGTTACTGACAGATCTAGGGTTAGAAATCGAAGGAATTGAAGCGTATGAGTCTGTAAAAGGCGGACTTAACGGTATTGTTGTTGGCGAGGTTTTAACTTGCGTACAACATCCTAATGCTGACCGACTTAAGTTGACTACTGTAGATATAGGAAAGGATGCACCTGTGCAAATTGTTTGTGGTGCACCTAACGTGGCTAAAGGACAAAAAGTACCTGTTGCAACCATCGGAACCACATTATATACGCCTGAGGGTGAAGCATGGAAAATTAAAAAAGGTAAAATACGTGGTGAAGAAAGCCATGGAATGATCTGTGCTGAAGACGAGCTTGGCCTTGGTGAATCCCACGATGGTATTATGGTTTTAGATGCTGGTTTAAAAGTTGGGACACCTGCAGCAGAAGTTTTTGCAATTGAAAATGATCAGGTTTTTGAAATTGGCCTAACACCAAACCGAGCTGATGCAATGAGCCATTATGGTGTTGCAAGGGACCTAAAAGCTGGTTTATTGCAAAAGGAAGTAGCATTAGAGCTAATTACACCTTCTGTAAGCTCTTATCATGTTGATGCAAGATCTTTAAAAATTGATGTTGATGTTAAAGACAAAGAGAAATGTCCTCGCTATTGTGGAGTTACCATTTCTGGTGTTAAAGTTGAAGCTTCTCCAAATTGGTTACAACATCGTATAAAATCTATAGGACTATCACCAATTAATAATGTTGTTGATATTACTAATTATGTCTTGCATGAACTAGGACAGCCGTTACATGCTTTTGATGCGCAAAAAATATCTGGTAATAAAATTGTAGTAAAAACTTGCAAAGCTGGAACGAAATTTACCACTTTAGATGAAGTTGTTAGAGAATTACACGCAGATGACTTAATGATTTGTGATGGTGAAAAGCCAATGTGTATCGCAGGCGTTTTTGGCGGCATAGATTCTGGTGTTTCCGAAAATACAAGAGATATTTTCTTAGAAAGTGCCTATTTTAATCCTGTTAGTATTCGTAAAACTGCAAAAAGACACGGATTAAATACTGATGCTTCTTTTAGATTTGAGCGTGGTATCGATCCCAATAGTACAGAGTATGCTTTAAAACGTGCAGCTTTGTTGATTTGCGAAGTCGCTGGTGGTGAGATTACAAGTGATATCTCTGACTCCTATCCTGTAAAGATTGACGATTTTCAAGTGAGATTGAGTTTTGACAACGCCAAAAAACTCATTGGAGAAGAAATCCCGAGGGAAACAATTAAAAGCATATTGACTTCATTAGACATTAAGGTAAACAATGTAACTGAAACTGGTTTAGGATTGACCGTTCCTGCATATAGAAATGATGTCCAAAGAGAGGCAGATATCATCGAGGAAATCCTACGTGTTTATGGCTACAACAATATTTGTACAACTGAAAAATTAAATGCTTCGATATCTAATTCAACAAGATTTGAGGATTATAAACTTCAGAATATCATTGGTCATCAATTGGCATCTCAAGGGTTTTTTGAAATCATGACTAATTCCCTAACAACTCCAGATTACATTGGACTGAGTGAACAATTAAATGCAGAGCATAATGTAGAAATGCTTAATCCTCTTAGTAGTGATTTAGGTGTGATGAGACAGTCATTATTGTTTTCTGGTTTAGAAACTGTTGCACACAATATTAATAGAAAACGCGGTGATCTTAAACTGTTTGAGTTTGGTAAATCTTACCATAAATACAATGAGTCTCGAGAAGAATATAAACACCTCTCATTGTTTGTGACAGGAAATAAAACCAAAGAAAGTTGGAATTCTAAAGCGAGCCCAAGTGATTTCTTTTATTTAAAGGGAACCGTTCAAGGCATTTTAGAACGTCTAGGTATAAACAACCTAAGGTCTGCACCTGTAAAATCTGATTTGTTTAATGAAGGAATGACCTTATCGCTCGGCAAAAAGAAATTGGTTGACTTTGGATTGGTTAAGAAGTCAATATTAAAGTCTTTCGGAATTTCTCAACAAGTATTATTTGCTAATATAAATTGGGATAATGTGTTAGATATGGCAAAGCATAACACTATCACTTTTAAAGCCATACCAAAATACCCTGAAGTTAGACGTGATTTTGCCTTGTTAATTGACAGATCAGTTACATTTGAAGATATTTTTACTACTGCAAAACAGACAGAGAAACAACTACTTAAAACTATAAATCTCTTCGATGTTTATGAAGGTAAAAATTTACCTGAAGGCAAAAAGAGTTACGCCGTAAGTTTTACACTTCAAGATAAAAATAGAACCTTAACTGATAAACAGATTGATAAGATTATGTCTAAGCTGCAATCTAATTTTGAAAGTAAGTTAGGTGCAGAATTAAGGTAATATGAGAATTAGTTATATTTTTTACTTTTAACAAGAAAATTAAAGACTACTATGGCAAAAATCACATTTGGTGGAAATCCCGCCACAACTATTGGAGAACTTCCTGAAATTGGTACAAAAGCACCTGATTTTAAATTAACAGCAACAGACTTATCAGATAAAACTTTATCCGATTTTTCCGGTTCTAGATTGGTCCTAAATATTTTTCCGAGTATCGGAACAGGAGTTTGTGCTCAATCTGTAAGAACATTTAATGAAAAAGCGAGTGGATTAAAAAAAACAAAAGTATTATGTATCTCAAAAGATCTACCTTTTGCACTAACAAATTTTTGCGGTGCTGAAGGGTTGGATAATGTCATAACTTTGTCTGATTATAAGACTGGTAATTTCGGAGTGTCATATGGAGTTACGTTAAAAGAC